>FWWL01003409.1_pt1 | contig 29038 bp, 26 predicted proteins | sample 2228331 | NCBI WGS metagenome assembly FWWL01 (sample SAMEA103939775, study PRJEB20133) | metagenome
TGTTTAATTGTTAAATTGTTTAAAACTTAAAACTCGAAACTCGTAACTAACTATATTTAATTTTTAATTGTTGATTTTAAATTGTAATTTTTAACTTTTAATTTTAAATTTTTAATTTATTTCAGCTAACCCCTATACATAACATCTGATACTTAATATTAACTTCTAACTATTAGCTACTATTCTTTCCACTTCTTTTTTCAACTTCATCACTTCTTTTTTTGGATTTTCGCTAAAAATCACAGATCTTGAGACATTAATTATTAAACCTTGTTTTTCCATATTTAAACCATTCTTTAAAACTTCCTTTAAATCACCTCCCTGCGCACCAATACCCGGAACCAAAAACCAAATCTTATCACCAACAATTTGACGAACTTTTTTTAATTCTTCAGGATAAGTAGCCCCAACTACCAACAAACAGTTTTTATTTTTATTCCAAAATCGACTAACCTTATAAGCAATATATTCGTATAACTGACAATTTTTAATTTTTAATTTTAAATTTTTAATTTCTATATCTTGAAACTCACTTGACCCTAAATTAGAAGTTTTACATAAAACAATAATTCCTTTGTCTTTTCTTTCTAAAAAAGGTCTTAATGCTTCCTCTCCTAAATAAGGATTAACCGTAATCGCATCAGCTTTTAAATAATCAAAAAAGAATTTTTCATAACCTTTATTAGTATTGCCTATATCAGCTCTTTTTCCATCAATAATAATTGGTATTTCTGGATATTGAGTCTTTATATAATAACAAGTCTTCTCTAATGCCTGAACTCCTTTATATCCTATAGCCTCATAAAAAGCAGTGTTCAATTTATATGAACAAACATATTGATTAGTTTCGTCAATTATCTTCTTATTAAAACTGAATTGATCCTGGTTTTTAATTCTTTCTACATCACTATCCAAACCAACACAAATAAACGACTGATTTTTCTCAATAATTTTTTTTAATTTTTCAATAAAAAACATAATATAAAGTTCAAAATTAGTAGTTAGTAGTTGAAAGTTTGTAGTTAACATTAAAACTCTTTAAACAATTTAACTATTTGACAATTTAACAATTTATTCAAACTACGCACTACTCACCACTAACTACGAACTAAAACTATACCTGATTTCAACTATTCAAATACTTCATCACTTCCTGATATTTTTTTTCTTCAATCATTTCTTTTCCAAATAAAAACTTTATCCATTCTTTAAGACTAAAAGCTGAATATAATTTTAAACCATTTTTTTCTAACTTTTCCTTTCCTCCTTGCTCTCGATCAACCAAGACTACCACTTCTTTTATCTTTAGTTTCAAATCTCTTAACAAACTAATTACCTCTAATTTCGAACCACCAGTAGTAATCATATCATCAATTAAAACCACTTTTTCATTTTCTTGATATTCTCCTTCTACTGGTCTTTTAATTCCGTAAGTTTTTACCTCTTTACGTGTATAAATTAAAGGTTTTTTTATTATTAAAGAAATTACTGTAGCAATTGGTATCGCTGTATAAGGTACAGCTACTAATCGATCAAAATCTAATTTTTTTAAGATTTCTCCATAAACTTTTCCAACCAATTTTAAAACTTCTGGATAACTTATTAAAACTCTTAAATCAATATAAACCGGAGAGATCATTCCTGACTTTAATTTAAAACTACCAAACTTAATTGCCTTAATTTTAAAAAGCTCAATCATTAGTTTTTCAATCAATTTTTTATCCATAAGTTATTAAAAAAAATTATAATTGTTTTATCTGACCAATTTTTTCTTTTAAATTATTAACTTTTTTCTCTTTGAAAATTTTTGCTAATTGTTGATTGATTTTTTTAAAAATTTTTAATCCCTGATTTAAAATACTTGTTCCCAATCCTACTGCTGATGCACCAGCTAAAATATACTGATAAACATCTTCTCCTTTATTAACACCACCAACGCCAATAATTGTCAATTTTCCTTGAGAAAAATAATTGAATAAATAAACTTGAGCTAAAGCTAATGGTTTAATCACCTTACCTCCCAATCCTCCAATCCCTAAATTTGGCTTAATAACAAAACTTTCTTTTTGCCAATCAATCTCCATGCCCAAAGGTAATGAATTAATTAAGGTAACAAAATCAACTTTAATCTCGACCAACCTTTCAGCCAACTCTTTAATCTCACCTCTTTGATTATAAGGAGGTAGTTTAACACCAACCAATTTAGAAGATTTTTTTTTGATATTTTTTAAAATACTCACTGATTTTTTTAAATCATAAGCAAAAATTCCCTTACCTTCTAAATTCGGACAAGATAGATTAACCTCAATAGCATCAAAACTACTTTTATTGATTTTTTCTGCTAAAAAATAAAATTCTTCTTCTTTAAAACCAGCAATACTGGCAATCAAAGGTTTTTTAAATTTTTTTAAATCATCAACAATTGATAAATAATAATCTACACCTAAATTTGGTAAACCCATGCTATTTAAAGAAAAATTTTTTTCAAAATATAGTCTTGGTTTCGGATTACCTTGACGAGGATTAATTGTCATTGTTTTAAAAACTACTGCACCTGTATCTGCTTTTAATAACTCTTCTAATTCTTTTTTTGTTGTACACCAAACTCCTGAAGCATTTAATAAAGGTGTTTTTAAAATTAAATTACCAATTTTAGTTTGTAATAATTTGTCCATAACCTGGATTAACTTTTAATTGATCATTTTCAAAAACAGTTTTTCCTCTTAATATCACCTTTTTTATCTTTCCTCTAATCTTAAAACCAGCAAAAGGCGACCATTGACATTTTGTTTTTAAATTTTTATTAGAAATAATATACTCTTTATTTTCATCAATTTCTACATAATTATTTTCATCCGTTTTTATATTTAAAATTTTTTTCGGATTATCATAACATAACTCTTTTAATCTCTCTAAAGTTAATTTACTTTGATAAACCGCAGTTAATAATAAAGGCAAAGTTGTGTCCAGATTAGGCACTCCAAAAGGAGGATTTAAAGACTGTTTCTCTTTAATTGTATGAGGAGCGTGATCTGATTCAATTAAATCTACTTGATCTAAATTTTTCCAAATAAATTCAACAAATCCCGGCTTTATTATTGGTTTCATTAAAGCAAAAGCACCTAGTTTTTTTACATGATTTGTAGTTAAAAATAAATGATGAGGAGTAACTCCAAAAGTAACGTTTATTCTATCTTTTTTTGCTTTTTCAATTATTTTAAACTCTTTAATAGAACTAACATGACACACATGAACATTTTTTTGATATTTTTTTGCTAAAATTAATACTGATTCTAAAATATCTTCTTCAGCATGAAGTAAAATTGGTTTTTCGCTTTTCCAGGCTTGAAAAATTAATTTTAATTTATCTAAATTAATTAAGTAATTTCCAGTAGTAAAATTTAAATAAAGTTTTAAACCTAATACATAAGGCTCCATCTTCATTAATTCATCTAGATCTTCTCCTAAACTACCGGCATAAAAACCAATATCGCTAACAACTTTTTTTTGCGCAATATTCATTTTTTCTTTTAAAGTTTTTAAATTAACAATTGGTTTTTTATTATTAGGCATATCAATAATCGTGGTAAAACCACCGGCTAACGCCGCCAAACTTCCGGTAAAAAAATCTTCTTTTTCTGTCTGTCCTGGATCGCGAAGATGAACATGAATATCTATCAACCCCGGCAGTTTTATCATATTAATTTTTTATTACCAACTACTAAATTCTAACTACTAATCACTATCTAAAATATTCTTTCCAACTTTTAACTTTTAAGTCTTCTATTTTATATTTATCCAAAGCCTTAACTAAAAGCCTTGCTGAATTTATATCAGTTATTAAACTAATATTATTGTCAACAGCAGCGCGACGGATTAAATAACCATCAGTCTTTTTCTCCGTAGCAACCGGATTACCATCTCCTTTTTCACTAATATTTATCACTAAAGATACTTTCTTTTGATTAATAATATCGAGAACATTTGGATGGCCACCTTCATAAACTTTTTTTACTAAAATTGTCTTTACTCCTTTTTCTTTTAAAAAATTATGAGTGTTTTTTGTTGCATAAATTTTAAAGCCTAAATTCTTTAATCGCCAAACAGATTGAGCAAATTTTAATTTATTTTCTTCACCACCAACTGTGATTAACACTGATTTTTTATCTAAAGAAAAACCCGTTGATAAAAGTGATTTTAAATATGCTTCTTCAACTGTCTCACCAAAACATCCTACTTCTCCGGTTGACGCCATCTCAACCCGAAGCACTGGATCAGCTCCTTCCAATCTAGCAAAAGAAAATTGCGGTGCTTTAACTACCACATAATCCGGGCTATTTAAAACATATTTTTTTCCATTTTTAAAAATCACATCAACAATTAAATGAGCAAAATTAACTCCAGTGGCTTTGGAAATAAAAGGAAAAGTTCTTGAAGCACGTAAATTCAACTCTATTACGTAAACTTGATTATCTTTAGCTACAAACTGAATATTAAACGGTCCATTAATTTTTAAAGATTTAACTAATTTTTTTCCAACTTCAACTATTTTCACTCCAGTAAAATAACGAACTCGCTCAGCCGGATAAACAATCGTTGCATCACCAGAATGAACTCCAGCATGTTCAATATGGTTGGCAATCGCAAAAATCATTATCTCTCCATCTTCTGCCACTGCATCAAACTCTATCTCACGAGCATTATTGATAAATTTTGATATTGTCACCGGATGTTCTTTATTTATCTCTGCGGTTTTTTTAATAAAACGCTTTAAATCATTTTCACTATAGCATAAATTCATTGCCTGACCAGATAATACATACGAAGGTCTTACTAATACTGGATAACCCACCTTTTTAGCAAACTCCAAAACCGAATTAACATCAGTTAAATCTTTCCATTGAGGTTGTAAAATCTTTAACTTATCTAATAATTGGGAAAACTTATTTCGATTTTCTGCTAAATTAATGCTATCAGCTTTTGTACCTAAAATATTAGCTCCATATTGAGTTAATTTCTGACTTAAATTATTCGGCGTTTGACCACCAACTGATAGAATAATTCCAAAAGGTTTCTCAAAATCTAAAATATCAGCTATTCGCTCAAAAGTTAATTCTTCAAAATATAGTCTATCACTCATATCATAATCTGTTGAAACGGTTTCTGGATTACAGTTAATAATTACTGACTTTTTTCCATATTTTTTCAGTCGCAAAGCAACATTAACACTATTCCAATCAAACTCAACTGAACTACCAATTCTATAGGGACCACTGCCTAAAACTATTATTCCATTGTTGCCAATCAGTTTAACATCATCATGACTACCCCAATAAGTTAAATAAAGATAATTGGTCTTTGCCGGATATTCGCCAGCTAAAGTATCAATGGAAAAAACATAAGGTTTAATTCCAAGTTTTTTTCTTGTTTGCCTAAACTCTTCTTCTTTAATTTTTAAATCTTGAGCAATTTGTTTATCAGAAAAACCGAGTTTTTTTAAGATTAAAATTTTTTCTTTTAAATGATTTTTTTCTTTTTGATTAGATCGATTTGATTTAAAAAAATCTTTAATTTCTGGCAATATTATAGAATAACTATCAACAATATTTTTTAATCGAAATAAAAACCATTTATCTATTCCGGTTAAATTATAAATTTTATCTAAAGCAATTCCATTTTTTATAGCCGCAGTTAAAGCAAAAAGACGTCTTGGTGTTGGAGTTTTTAAATGTCTTAAAATATCTTTTTTATTAGAAAATCTATTTTCCATTACTCCACTGGCGCCTATCTCAAGCATCCTAATAGCTTTTTGAATCGCTTCTTCAAAACTTCTTCCAATTGCCATTACTTCGCCAACTGATTTCATTGAACTACCAATAGTTTCTTCAGCGCCTTGAAATTTTTCAATATCCCAACGAGGAATTTTCACCACTAGATAATCTAAAGCTGGTTCAAAAGCTGCTTGGGTAGCTTTGGTGACTTGATTTTTAATTGATGTTAATGATTTTCCCAAAATTAATTTTGCAGCAACATAAGCCAAAGGATAACCGGTAGCTTTAGAAGCCAAAGCCGAAGATCGCGAAAGCCGCGGATTAACCTCAATTACATAATAGTCTAAGCTTTTTTTCCTTGAATTTTTCGGCTTTGGATTTAAGGCAAACTGAACATTGCACTCACCAATAATATTTAAACTACGAACAATCTTTATTGCTATTTCTCTTAAATAATGATATTCAAAATTAGTCAAAGTCTGACTTGGAGCAACGACAATTGAATCGCCGGTATGAATACTTAAAGGATCAAAATTTTCCATGTTGCAAACTGCCACACAGTTATCATATTGATCACGAACTATCTCATATTCAATCTCTTTAAAATGGTGTAAATACTGCTCAATTAACACTTGCGGAGAAAAAGATAAAGCTTTTTTAATTTTTTCAACAAACTCTTTTTTATTTTTAATTACTCCTGATCCTAAACCCCCCAAAGCATAACCAGAGCGAATCATTAAAGGAAAACCAATTTTCTCAATTGCCTTTAAACCTTGATCAACTGTTGATATAGCGATTGATTTTGGAATAGTAACGCCAATTTTTTTTAAATGATCAGCAAACTTTTTTCTATCTTCGCTTTTTATAATCGTATCAACCGATGTTCCTAAAACTTGAACTCTATATTTATCAAAAACGCCTTTTTTATAAAGATCTATTCCACAGTTTAAAGCTGTTTGACCGCCAAAAGAAAGAACTACTCCATCAGGTTTTTCTTTATTTATTACCTGCTCGACAAAAAAAGGTGTCACAGGTAAAAAATATACTTTATCAGCCAACTCTTTAGATGTTTGAATAGTGGCAATATTAGGATTAATAAGAACAGTTTTAATTCCTTCTTCTTTAAAAGCTTTAATTGCCTGTGAGCCGGAATAATCAAACTCTCCAGCCTGACCGATTTTTAATGCTCCAGAACCTAATAAAAGTATTTTTTTCATAGTCTTTTAAACATATGATAAAAATTTATTAAATATCCATTCCGTATCAACCGGCCCAGGCGTTGCTTCCGGGTGAAACTGAACTGACATAAAAGGCAAATTTTCATGAATTATTCCTTCATTAGTTTTGTCATTAGCATTAATAAACCAAGGTTTAAAACCTTTTGGGATTTTCCCAATAGCAAATCCATGATTTTGAGTAGTAATATAACAACTATCAGTTTTTACATCAATACAAGGTTGATTTTGACCTCGATGACCAAACTTTAACTTATAAGTATCACCGCCAGCGGCCAAAGCCAATATCTGATTACCAAGACAAATTCCAAGTAAAGGAACTCTTTTTTCTAAAACTTTTTTAACCGTATTAATTGTTGGCTGACAAACCTTTGGATCACCCGGACCATTAGAAACCACTACTCCATCAAACTTTTGTTTTAATGAAAAAATATCATAATCCCAAGGAACAATAATTAAATTAACTTGATGTTTTAATAAACAACGAATAATATTTTTTTTAACTCCACAGTCAATTAAAACCACGGTTTTTTCTTTATATCGAAAGTTAACAATATTAGGTTTTTCAAAAATCACTTGTTTTGTCGAAACTTGATCAACTAAATTTTCTTTATTAGGATCATAAAAATTTATATCTTTATCAAAAATAATTTTTGCCAACTGTGAACCATTATCTCTTAAATATTGAGTTAAAAATCTTGTATCATCAATCTCAATACCTACTACTTTTTCTTCTTTAAGCCAATCACCTAAGGTTCTTTTGCTTTGAAAATGAGAAGGTGTATCAATATATTGATTAACAATTAGTCCCGAAACTTGGATTTTTTCAGATTCCCAATATTTTTTATCAGGCACTCCGTAATTACCTATAATCGGATAAGTCATCACTAAAATTTGACCTTTAAAAGAAGGATCAGTCAAAGCCTCTGGATAACCAACCATTCCTGTGGAAAACACCAACTCTCCTGCTACAGAACTTTGATAACCAAAACTTCTTCCCTCAAACTCCAAACCATTTTTTAAAACTAACTTTACCCTCATTAGTTATTTTCTTACAATTTTTATTAATTTAAGCGCTTTCTACCAAGCTACCTACCACCTCCGAGGTTGCGCTGGAAAAACCAGGACAAACTACTTACTACAACCTACAAACTATAAACTATAACCTAAATCAATATTCTCTTAAACAGCGCCATTCTTATTATCATTCCATTTCTTGGTTGTTCTGATAAATAAACTGCTCGTTTATCACTATCAACTTCTATTTCAATTTCGCCAACACGCGGAAGCGGATGCATAAAAAGAGTCTCTTTTCTCGCTTTTTCTTTAACTAATTTTTTAGTTAAAATAAAACTTAATTTCAATTTTTCATATTCCTTTTGATTAGTAAATCTTTCTTTTTGCACTCGCGTCCAATACCAAAAATGGCAATTTAAAGGAATTTCTTTTGTTGATTCAATTTCTATAATTCTTAAACCTCTTTTAATAAATTCTTGATAATCTTTTTTATCTAATCTTAACTGCTTTGGTGATAATAGATAAACTTTATTATTTGGAAAAATTGAAAGTCCTTTTAAAAGCGAATGAACTGTCCGACCATTTAAAAGATCGCCAGCTATCAAACCAGTTAAACCGGTTAATTTATTAAACTTTTTCCAAATTGTATACATATCCAAAAGCGTCTGGGTAGGATGCTCACCAATGCCGTCACCAGCATTAATTACCGGAATATTAACAATTGAAGCAATTTTCTCTAAAGTCCCTTTTATCGGATGACGAACAACTAAAATATCAACATATTGTTCAAACATCTTCATCATATCTTCAATTGATTCTCCTTTAACCGCTGAAGAATTGATTAATGGATTTTGATACTCTATTGTCTGACCTCCCAATCTTTTAAAAGCAACCGCATGAGAAGAAAAAGTTCTTGTTGATGGTTCAAAAAAGATTAATCCAGCAATTTTTCCTTTTAAAATTTTTGAATATCTATTAATATTTTTTTCAATTTTTAATCCTTCTTTAAATAAAGTTAAAATCGATTGCCTATCAAATTGATCTAAAGAAATAATTGATTTTTTAAAAAAGTTATTTTTAATAGATTTTATCATACTTATAAAAAAAATCCCCCGATTAATTATCGGGGGCAAAAATTTTTAAAAATTAAATTGTTTACTAATCATTCTAAAATATAGATTAAAACATATTATCGATTTTATGTCAATAAGAAAAAAGTTTGTAAAGTTAGAAAGTTTATAAAGTTTAAAGAGTTTAAAGAGTTGAGAGAGTTTAAAGAGATAAAAGAGTTGAAAGAGTTAAGTGAAATGGATTTCTGCTAAAGTTAACCCCATAAATAACAGGGTAGAAATAATAATATTAAACAATTCAACAATTTAATAATTTAACAATTCATCAATCTTCGTTTCATGTTTTTTGATTTAGTATAGATTTTTATTATTTGATATTTGATTTTAATATTAAAGGGATTCCCGCTTTCACAAGAATGATAGTATTCTCTCTTGTCATTCTGAATATTTTTCTTATCATTCTAAACATAGTAAAGAATCCCAAACGAGATCCTTCGATGCCTAAGACACCTCAGGATGACAACTTTTTAAGCAATTAAACAATTTAACAATTAAACAATAAAAAAATAATTGACGTTTGAAGTTGGAAGTTTGAAATTTGAAAATTAATATCTTAAATATTTTAAAACTAATCACTAACTACTAGCCACTAAAAACTAATTTTATGTTTTATAATATATCTATTTCTTAGGGCGAGTGCTGGAATTGGCAGACAGGCAGGTCTCAAAAACCTGTGGTGCTTACCACCGTGAGGGTTCAACTCCCTCCTCGCCCACCAAAAGATATTTCTTTAGAAATTAATTTAAATTTTCTAATTTTTTAAATTAATTATTTTTATATTTCTCCAAACATGAAACTAACTCATCAGTCATCCTCCATTTACACTGACCATATATATCTTTAATACAATCTGCTTTTTGATAACAAATATACTCAGATTTATAAATACATGTAGAAATTGTCTTTGGATTATTACTACATATATTACCCGAACAACCACCAATATAACAACCAGGATCTACTCTTCTTTTTCTTTTATTGTAATCTATATTAGTTTTTTCTTGATTTTCCAAATAAGAACAAACTGAATAACAATAACTTTTAAAGTCACAATCAATATATAAATTCTCTAAAGACCCAGCTTCTTGAAGACAAAATTCAAGAGACTCTCTACAATCTGGAATTAATTCTGGACAGATTGATTGATTTACATAAATTTTTCTATTTAATTCTTCCTGTAATATCGATCCTAAAAGTTGATTAATTTTTTTATTCGTAAAATCATTATTCAAAGGTTCTTCTTCAGTTATAACCCGCAAGGTTTTAATAATAAGATTATTTATAATTTTTTTTAAAATTTTTCCCTCAAAAGCAATTTGATTTAAATCATACCAATCATCTAGCCCTATTTTTTCGACACTATCTATTATTTTTTTAAAATACTGATAAATTTTATTTGAATCATGGTTAAATTTTTTTCTGAGAAAAAACGCTAATTTTTCAATTTTATTTGGAATTACTTCCCCTAAAATTATATTTTTAGTTTCTTGAATAACTTCTGAATCTTCAAATTCACTTTCACTCATTCGATAAAAAATTTCAATAATTTTTAATTCTTTAAACTCTTCTGATAAAGGTAAAAAAATGTTTTTATCAACTAATTCTAATTTTTTATTATCATATAACTCTTTTGCTATATTTAGATAAAAATTCAAACTTTTTTTTGAAAAATAAAAATTAGTTAATTTTTTTTTTAAATTTTTTTGTCTTGAAAGCATAATACTAAAAAAAATTTGATGTTGAATATGTTATCTAAGTATTTTTTCACTAAAATAATTTTTATCATTAACGCCATTATAAAGATAGATGATTGTTTTTTGAGAAATCAAATAATTATTGATTGCTTTACTAATTGTTTTATTATCACAAAAGTTATTCGGACATTCTACTAAAATTAATTTAGCTATTTCTACTAATTTTTCATTAAGATATTTCAAATGCAAATCAAGTTTTTTTTTCTGAATTAAAAACTAAAAAAATACTTAAATTTCTTGATAATTCTTTTAAAAAATAAAAATAACTTGTAGGTAAAATTTTAATATCTTTTTTATTAATTAAAGTTTTTGACCAAATCTCGAAATCGTTTTTAGAAGAAGCATTGACTGGAAAAACAAAAAAAAATAATAAAAATATAATGATTACTAATCCTAACTGAAAATCTTTTTTCATATTTTTCTAATTTTTTTCTAAATTTAGATATAGCAAAAGAAAATATACTATGTCAATATTTTTATCTGTTACTCCCACTCCATAGTTGATGGAGGTTTAGTTGTAATATCATAAACAACTCTAACTACTTCAAAAACTTCGGTAGTAATTCGAGAAGAAATTCTCGCTAGTAATTCATATGGCACTCTTCCCCAATCAGCTGTCATTGCATCTTTAGACTCAATAATTCTTATCGCTATTGTCTCGCCATATTTTCTCTCATCACCAACCACTCCTGTAGTTTTAATACCAGTAAAAATTGCAAACGCCATCCAAAATTTATCATAAAGATTAGCCTTTTTAATCTCATCAACAACGATTTTATCAGCCTTTCTTAAAATCTTAAGTTTTTTCTCTGTTACCTCACCAATTATTCTAATAGCCAATCCCGGTCCAGGAAATACATGACGGTTAATAATCTCATTGGGAAATTTTAATTGTCGAGCAATTTCTCTTACCTCATCTTTATATAATTCCCTTAAAGGCTCAACAATTTTAAAACCATGTTTTTTTGGCAAACCGCCGACATTATGATGAGTTTTGATTTTTTTTGCGTGCTTTGTCCCTTTACTTTCAATCACATCAGGATAAATTGTTCCTTGGATTAGAATTTTTGCCCCAACTTTTTTTGCCTCTTTTTCGAAAAGATGAATAAAAGTCTTGCCAATAATCTTTCTTTTTTTCTCCGGATCAACCACTCCTTTTAAAGCTTTAAGAAACTCTTTTTTTCCATTGATAATTTTTAAAGGCAAGTCTAACTTTTCTTTTAAATTAATTTTAACTTCCTCTGTCTCCCTCTCTCTCATTAATCCCGAATCAACATAAAAACAAGTTAAGTTTTTACCAATGACTTGATAGGTTAAATAAGCTGCCACAGTTGAGTCAATCCCTCCTGATAAGGCGCAAACTGCTTTTTCTTGACCAATTTTTTCTTTAATATATTTTTTAATTAAATTAATTTTTTCAAAAGAAATTGTTGGTTTTATCTGACATATCTCAAAAATAAAATTTTTTAAAATCTGTAAACCATTTTCTGTATGGGTCATCTCTGGATGAAACATCACGCCATAAATTTTTTTCTTATTATTAGCAATAATAGCATGTTCAACTGTTTGGGTTGAGGCAAAGGTTTGAAAATCTTTTGGTGATTTTATTACTTGATCAAAATGCGACATCCAAACTTTAAATCTTAACTTATTAATATTTTTTAAAAGTAAACATTGATCTTTGTTTTCTTCGTTTAAACAAATCTCTGTTGCTCCATATTCTTTCTTTTCACCTGAGGAAACTTTTCCACCTAATAATTGACCAATTAATTCCAAACCATAACAAATTCCCAAAATCGGTATCCCTAAATCAAAAATTTTTTTATCAATTAAAAGCGGTTTTTTACCATAAACTGAGGCTGGTCCACCGGATAAAATTATTCCTTGTGGTTTTAAAACTTTGATCTTTTTAATTGCATTATCAGGCAAAACAATCTTTGTTTTTATTCCTATATCATTAATTCTTCGACTGATTAAATGAGTGGTTTGTGATCCAAAATCAATAATTAATATCATAAATAACTTTTGCCTGAATTAGTAACAAATAAATCATGAGGATGACTTTCTCTTAATGATGCTTGAGTTATTTTTATCATTTTCGATTTTTCCTTTAAATTTTTGATATTTCTCACTCCAATATAATACATTCCTGATTTTAATCCACCAATAAACTGACTAATAATCTCTTTAACTTTTCCATTAACCGGAACAAGACCTTCAACACCTTCAGCTACCAAAACTTTTTCCCTATAACTTTTATTATGAAATTCTGATTCTGATTTTATTTTTGCTCCTTTTTTCATCGCTGCCTCCGACCCCATTCCTCGATATTCTTTAAATAAGTAATACTTTTGCTCTTTTTTTAAAATATTTTTAAATCTCGCTGGAACTTTATCAGCAGTTAACTTAAAAATCTTTCCTGGAGCTTCAAGACAAGAAGCAAAAATACTACCCATCATCACACTATCAGCTCCAGCAGCAATTGCTTTAGTAACATCTCCTGGATATCTTATTCCTCCATCAGCAATTACCGGCACTTGATATTTTTTCGCAATTTTAACCACATTTATAATTGCACTAATCTGCGGCACACCCATTCCGGAAACAATCCGAGTTGTACAAATTGCACCCGGTCCCATTCCAACCCGTAAACCGTCAGCTCCTGCTTTAATTAAAGCTTCAGCTCCATCTGAAGTTGCTATATTTCCTGCAATTACCTCAATTTTTGGATATGTCGTTTTTATAAACTTAACAACCTCAATAACATTTTTGGAAAACCCATGAGCTGAATCAACAACAATCACATCAATATTAACGCCAACCAATGCTTTTATTCTTTCCTGATAATTAAAACCAGGACCAATCGCCGCCCCAACTTTAACTCTTACCTTTTTCACTTTTTTTACCTCATTTGCTTGGTCATTTATTGTTAAATTTCGATGAATAATTCCAATTCCACCTAATTTTCCTAACTCAATTGCTAATTTACTTTCAGTAACTGTATCCATTGGTGAAGAAACAAAAGGAATCTTCAAAGTTATGTTTTTTGTTAACTTAGTTTTTAAATCTATCTCATCTCTGGTAAAATCACTATATCCTGGTAAAAGCAAAACGTCATCAAAAGTTAAGCCATAGTCAATAATTTTTTCCTCCATATTTTATTTTTATATATTAACTTCTAATAAAACTAGAATTTTTGGCGATTTTTTTAATTTTTAAAATATCTGGCCATGTTAAAATTTTATTTTTAATTAATATCTCAAATTCATTTTTCACATTAGTTTTTAAAAGTGTTGGCGCATCAGAATTAATAGTAAATAACACTCCTTGTTTTTTAAAAATACTCAATACTTCCCCTACCTCTTGCCAATCTTTTAAAACATTTAAGGAAATATTTGAACTCGGACAAATTTCCAAAACAATGTTATTTTTAACCAACATATCCATTAATTTTTTACTTTTAACAGCTTTAACTCCATGACCAATTCTTTGCGGTTGAATTTTTACTATTACTTCTTCCATTTCTTCTAAAGATGAAATTTCGCCTGTATGAAAAGTTAATCCCAAACCAGTTTTTTTTGCTTTTTTAAATTCTTCCACTAAATCGCTTACTTTAAAATTTTTATTTTCCGGACCAGATAAATCAATACCAACAACGCCAAAGTTTTTAAACTTGATCGCCTTATTTATTAAAATCTTATTTAACTCTTTATCAAAACGACGATCAGTCTCAATGATTAATCCTGTTTTTACCGGATACTCAAGACTGGCTTTTTTTAAGCCAACACAAGCAGCCAAAATTACTTTATCTAAATCATGTTCTCCTCCTTTATTTCTTCTCATTGGGTTAAATCTTAATTCTAAAATAGTGATATTGGCTTTTCGATAACTATAACTGACTGCCTGATGAACTGATCTTTCAACTGCATAAGGACCTGATTGAATTTTTTGGGTAATATCAAAAAGATGATGATATCTTTTTTGCGAGGTTTTATTATCTATTGAAATACTTTTGATAAACTGCCAATAGTCTTTTTCTCCGACATTAACTCCTTGTTCATGAGCTAATTCCCATAAAAAATGCGGAGTTGAAGAAAATCCTAAATGTTGATGAAGATCAATTAGATTATTTAAATATTTATTAATCTCCATATAAAATTATATGGAAAGTATTTTAAAAAATCAATAAGTTTTACAAACTCAAAAACAACTCTATCTCTTTTTTTGGTAAACCGATTTTTAAAAGACGATTTTTAATTAATAACTTGGTTAAACCATTATTTTGCCATTTTTTTGCTAAACCAGTAATTGCTTCTCTTAACTCATGAGGGAAAATAATCCAAGCAGAACTAACCGCTCCATAAAAATCAGGAACAATTTTTGAATGAGGTTTATGAAAAAGAGTAGCGGATTTTATTAATTTTGGATGAAATTTTTTTAAATAATTTAAAGCAAAAATTAAGCTTTCTCCACTATCATCAACATCATCAAAAAGTAAAACTTTTTTATTTTTTAAATTATGATTTAGGTTAGACTTTAAAATTGGTTTTTCTAATTTTATTCCCGGATATTTTGACTCATAAGATTTTAATCGAAAACTTGCTAATTCAGGAATTGCTAAAATATCAGCCAAAGTCCTTGACCAAGTCCAACCGCCTTTAATTAAGGTAACTAAAATATCAAATTGACAATCTGATTGAAGAATCTTTACTCCTAAATCTAGGGATATTTGATGCATTTGTTCCCAATTTGGTGCAGTATAAACCCAATTCTCATCTTGAAATTTAATTTCTTTAAACTTTGGTAAATAAAATTTATAGTTAATTTTTTTTCTCATAAAAAAAATCGGCCAAGTAAGGCCGAATCAAATTTATTAAACCAAAAAAAAATTACTATCATAATTAATGATATAAAAAAAATATTTATTTTGTCAAATTATAAAACATGAAATGTAAAACATAAAGATAGTTTTTAGTAGTTAATGGTTAGTGGTGAGTATTAAAAGAGTTTAAACTTCTAACATCAAACTTCAAATATCAATATTCTCTTATTGTTAAATGATTAAATTGTTGAATTGTTTAATATTATTATTTCTGCCCTGTTATTTATGGGGTTAACTTCAGCAGAAATCCATTTCACTTAACTCTTTCAACTCTTTTATCTCTTTTAACTCTTTTATCTTTACAAACTTTATAAACTTTTTAACTTTATAACTGCTAATCACTAACTACTATCTCATCACATTTTCTTCTCTTTCTGGCCCAACAGAGATAATCTTTATTTTTACTCCTAAAAACTTCTCAATAAAATTAATATATTTTTGACAGTTTTTTGGTAATTTGTTAAATTTTCTAATCTTGTTAATATCTTCATTCCAACCCTCAAAAGTTTTATAAATTGGTTTTAACTCTGCCAACTCCTTATAACCACAACTACTGGCTGAAATTTTTTTCCTTTATACTGATAACCAACACAAACCTTAATCTCTTTTAAACCAGTTAATATATCTATTTTTGTTAAGGCAATTTTATTTGCTCCGATTAATTCAACCGCATATTTAACCGCCTCCAAATTAAGCCAACCAATCCGCCTTGGCCGACCTGTAGTTGTCCCATATTCATTCCCTTTTTCTCTGATTGAATCAGCAGTTTTATCAAATAACTCGGTTGATAAAGGTCCTCCGCCAACTCTTGATAAATAAGATTTAACAACAAGCCAAATATTATTAATTTTCTTTATTGAAATTCCCGCTCCAGTATTGACTCCGCCGGTTATCACATTGCTTCCAGTTGAAAAAGGATAAGGAGAAAAATCAACATCAAGCATTACTCCATGAGCGCCTTCATAAATAATATTTTTATTTTTTTTTAGTAGCTTCTTGTAAAATTAAAAAACTGCTAGCTACATAAGACAAAATTTTTTCTCTTATTTTTTTAAATTTTGTCAGCCAAAAATCAATATCAATCGGCTAAACCGAAAAGAGTTTTAAAATTTTATTTTTAATCTCTGCTTGAAATCTAAACTTTTCAACAAACTCACTCCAACGAACCAACTCATAAACTCTAATCCCATTATAAGACACCTTATCGGCAAAAGTTGGTCCAATTCCTCGTCTTGTTGTCCCTAATTTGTTTTTTCCTCGAGCATTTTCATAAGCTTGATCTAAGGCTTTATGATAAGGCATAATCAAATGACAGCGTTCAGATATCACCAATTTTTTCTTTAAATTAATTCCTTCTTTTTCCAACATTTCAACTTCTGTTAATAAAACCTCTGGATCAATAATTACTCCATTAGCAATCAATCCAATCACTTTTTTATTTAAAATTGCTGACGGTATCAAATGAAAAGGAAACTTCTTATTTTTAAAAATTACTGTATGACCAGCATTGTTGCCGCCATGAAAACGAACCGCAAAATCAGCGTTTTTTCCTAATAAATCAACTATTTTCCCCTTTCCCTCATCACCCCATTGACCACCGATTATTAGATTAATCATAGTTTTAAATTTAAATTTTTAACTAATTTTTTAGCATAACCAAGATATTTTTTTGGTGTTAATTGTTTTAAATTTTTACTATCATCAAGCCCTAAATTTTTTAAAAGTTGAAGATAATCTTTTTTATCAAGTTGTTGTCCGCGAACTAAAGATTTTACTTTTTCATAACCTTGATTGTCTTTTTTTAGCCTTAAAACAATCTGAATTGCCTCAGTTAAAACTTCATAATGATTTTTTAATTCTTTTTCTAATAAATCTTTATTTGGATAAATCTTATCTAATCCAGCGATTATATTTTTCCAACCTAATATTGTATAACCAAAAGCCTCACCAAAAACCCGGCGAATAATTGAATCTGATAAATCTCCTTGTAATCTAGAATGGGTTAATTTTTGTTCAAAAAAATTAAACATTGAATTAACCATCTCTAAACTACCCTCTGTCTGCTCAAAATTAATTGGATTAACTTTTTGCGGCATTGTTGATGACCCCACTTCTTGATCTTTTTTTATTTGGATAAAAACATTCATCATTATATAGATCCAAATATTTTTTGCTAAGTCTATTAACACTCCATTGATTAATTTGATTATTTGAAAATAATCAAGCCAGTTATCATAAAAAAGAATTTGCTTGTATAAGGGTTAAATTTTAAACCTAAATCTTCAATAAATTTTTTACTGATTTTTAACCAGTTTTTTTCCGGTAAAGCAAATTTAAAGGCGTTATAATTACCAATCGCTCCATTTAATTTCCCTTCAAATTGAAAAGATTTAATTTTTTTATTAATTTTTTTAAACGATAAAAATAATTCGCCAGCTCTTTTCCAATCGTTGTTGGCACAGCTATTTGTCCATGAGTTCTTCCTAAAAAAACTATGTTTTTGTATTTTTTACTTAATAATCCTAGTTGACTAGTTAACTGGACTAAATCTTTTATCAAACTTCATTATGAAAATTTTTTAAATTTAAACCATAGGCGAGATTGTTAATGTCCTCTGAAGTTAAACTTAAATGAATAAATGAAGATAAATCTTTAAAACTAGATTTTAAAAATTTTTTTTCTTTTAAAAAATACTCAACTGCTTTGACATCATGATTAATTGTTTTTTCAATTTTTTTTATTTTTAAAAAATCGCTTTCATTAAAATTAATTATTATTTTATTTAAAACCTTTTTTTCTTTTTCTGTTAGTTTTCTAATTATTTTATTTTCAGAAAGAAATTTTAAATACTCAATTTCAATATAAACTCTTTTTTTGCTAAAGCCCATTCAGAAAAATATAACGATAAATTTTTAAGTTTTAAAAAATACCTTTCATCATGTGGAGAGATTGAGAATAATACTGATGAAGAAAAATTATTCTTCATTAACGTATAACATTTTAAATAAAATACCAAAATAATGTCAAGAGAAAATGAAAAATAGAATAGTTAAATCAAAAATTAAACAATTAAACAATCCAACAATTTAACCATTTATTAATAATTAAATAATTAATGACGCTTAAAACTTAATGTTTAAAGTTTGATTATGAAACTTGAAGATTGATTATTTTATTTTTTTGTCATTTTGAGGCGCCTCAGGCGCCGAAGAATCCCAATTGAATGTTTTACTTACGCTCAACATGACAGTAATACCTACAAAGGGATCCTTTGCTAAAGCTTAAGGATAACAACTTTTTAAACAATTAAACAATTTATTTTAACATTCCATTTTCTAAGTTCTGCTTTTTCTACTATAACCTATAACCTTATAACCAATTTTATATTTCATTCTTTTTGAATTTTAATATGTACTTTTGATTCTTAATATTTAATGTATTATTTTATAATTATTCTAATGTTCTATCTTTTAATTCTATTTTTTATTTTTTTAGCAATCGCATCACTTTTTTCTTTTAAAAAATTTTCTCCTGTTCCCTACTTTCCCACTCAAAAAATTGATATTCCTTTAATAATCAAATATTTTAACTTAAAAAATAATCAAACAATCATTGACTTTGGCGCTGGTGATGGAGTTGTCATTTTTCAGGCTGCTAAAAAAGCTTTTGAAAAAAATCTTAATACTCAATTTATTGCTATTGAAATTAATCCAATACTAATATTAATCCTTCATTTTCGTCACCTTTTTCACCCTAACAAAAAAAATATCAAAATAATTTTGGCTGATATGTTTAAAATAAAATTAAACTCACTTACTTTCCAATCTACTAATTCATTAACTTTTTATATCTATATTTCTCCAAGGCTTATTGACAAGCTAATTAAAAACATCAAAAAACAAACAAAAAAATTCAATCTTATCTCTTATATGTATCAGGTACATTCTTTAAGATTAAAAAAAATAGTTAAAGGAAAAAATAAAATATTTATTTACTGATTATTAAAAGTTTATTAATTATTATCTAAATCCTTAGCCCAACGATTTAATATCGCAGTTGCTGTCTCTAAACTGGCTAACACCCCTTTTTCTCCTAATGACTTAGTTATAGCTTGATCAGTTTTATCTTTTCCTAAAATTGTATTGTCAGAGATATAATATAAAGCATAAAAAGGTATGCTTAATTCTTGACAAACCATAACCATCCACCAGGCTTCCATATCTAAAAGAGGTAAAACCTCTGTACCATCTTTTAAACGCAAATTACCAAGTTCATGAGGTGTTTGTAATAATAAAGAATTATTTGATAATAAAATTTCTTTTATATCTGGCATATCAATAAACGCACAATCTTTTTCAGGAACTATTCTATTAAAACTTTTAAATTCAACAGCTTCAGATATATTTCTACCCATTCTTAAAACATATTCAGGATAAACTACTCTTCCTCTTGTAATTTTTTGTCCGCTTTTTATAGTCGCTCCTACTTTTCCAAAAAAACCTAAATTTCTCATACCTAATAAATATAAAGCCTTAATTAAACCATAAATTGAATCTCCTAAAGGATAAGGTAATTGTAATACTCTTAAACCACGAATTTTTAAATTTCTTATCAACTCTCTTAAATAAGGAATTTTATCTATTACTTCATCGGGTATCTTAGTAAAATCTAAGATATCAACTGGATCACCTAAACAAGTATAAGTATCGGTTGTCACTCTTGTTCTAAAACCATTAATTAACGAATCAATTCTCGATTTAATATTTTTAATCTTAGGATCATCAATTTCGTCAATATTTAATCTATTAAGATACATTAAAGCTGCATATCTTCTTAAAGTTTCAATTTTAGCTTGGATTATCTCGTCTGTATCACCTTTTTTTATAAAACTATTTCGTATATTTTCTGGTAATGTATATAATTCAGTTCCATTATTTTTACTTCGATAATATTGATAAACTTTTTCAACTTCATCTTCTACTAATCCTCCCATAGCCACTAAAAGAGATAAGCTAAAATCATTACCTATGATTACATGTTCTGGAAAAGGCCCAAGCATTCTTCTTTCAAACTCATATTTAATCTTTTCATAAAAATCAGCATATACTAAAGATAATGTTTCACTAATCCCCTTATCTGTTTGTATTCTTCTATTTTTAACTTCTTCACCTAAAGGCTGCAAACTCCATGAACCACGAGAAAAAATTAATTCATTTCTAAAAAAATTATAATAATTTTCTTTTCCAAAAAAATTTTCTAAAAAAGATTCTAATTTCCTATTGTTTCCTGTATTAATTCTTTGTTGTATTAATTCTTTAGCAAAACCTAAAAAAGCTAAAAAACTCAAAATTTCCAATCCATCAGTAGTATTATCCTCTACAGATCTTCTTATTAAAAAAGTAATATGAGTTTCTTCTTCTTCTGAAGAATCATTTCTAATTATCCTAATTTTATCTATCCGATAAACCCGACCACGTTTATCTGGTCTTCTAAATTGAGGTGAATCATCTCCTAAAAAACCACGGTTATAAAATTCATCTGGATCATCTGAGAAATGAATATGTAATTGCTTTTCTAATAATAATCTAAAATCTCTTCTATTAAGAAATCTAGACAATAAATAAGACATTGCACCGATTATTTTTTCATCATTAATTCGTTCTGTATTTCTTTGTTGTTCATTAACATCACCGAATAATGTTATCCAATATCCCCTATCAAAAAGCCTACTTAAATCTTTATCTGAAAAAATTCCATAACCTGGTTTTGGATCTGGATTTTGAGCGACTGAATTAAAAACAGTTTTTAATAATCTTTTGGCTTTTTCTGTTGGAGTTTTTATTTTTTCTTCTTCTCCTCTTGATATAATAGTTGGACCACCATAAATATCTATCTTCGCCATATTTTTTTGATATTATAATAAAAGATTTGATACTGTCAATATAAAATTAAATTAATGATTTAAGTACGTTAATTATATCCTGTGGATTTTTTACAATAAAATCTCCTTTATTTTCTTTAAAAACAGACTCTTTTGCCAAACCCCAACTAACTCCAATAAACCTTATACCAGCTTTCTTAGCAGCTTGAAGATCACGAAGCTCGTCACCAATATAAACAACCTCATCTTTTTTTAACTGATATTTTTTTAAAATCTCAAGAAAAATCCTATCTTTGCCAAAAAAATTTTTAGGTGTATAAATTTCATCAAAATAATTAATTTGATGATGATTTAAAAACTTTTCAATATTTTTCTTAATATTTGAAGACACTAAAAATAATTTAAGGTTATTTTTTTTAATAAAGTTTAAAACATTTTTAATATTTTTAAAAGGTTTAAAATTCTCAATCTGTTCAAATAATTTATACTGAGCTCGCTTAACTAAAAATAAAATTAATGGTAGTTTTAACCAATTGATTTTAAAATCTTTCATTAATTTTCTATAATTTGATTCTCTAATCTTTTCAATAATCTTCTCTTCTGACTTATTTTTCGTACTTAACAACCAACTATTTTTAACTATTTCTTTAAAAGTAAAACTTAAGGTATCAGCAATTACTCCGTCAAAATCAAAAATCACTGCTTTAATCATAAATTTAAATTATAACATTAGCTAATAGATACTCGCTGGTAATTATTTATGCGTTACAAGTTTAAAAAACTGAAAATTAATAAAAAAGTCCTTAATTTTATTGATTTTTAGCTTGTCCTGGCCATTCCGGCGACACCCCGGGGGTGTCAGACGGATTGGCACAAGGCTCTGAAAAATAATTAAAAATATAAAAAAATATAAAAGATATCAAAATTCAAAAATAAAAACTTAAAACCACATATTAAAATCTAAAAATAATTAAAAATTAATTAAAAATAATTAAAAATTAAAAATTAATAAATTAGTTATGGATTAGAAGTTTTAAGTTACGTTTTAAAAACAATTTAATAATTTAACAATTTAACAATAAAAAAAATAATTAACATTTGAAGATTAAAGGTTGAAATTTAATAATGAAGATTAAAACTTGATGTTTAATGTCTCATTCTTTTTAAATTTTGGTTTGTGTTTTTGATTTTTGAATTTTGATATTTGATTTTTTATAATATTTCAATGATATATCTTTTAAAAATTGACATATTTTTAACAAAGGTTTTAAACTCTATTTTCCCTCATAATCTTTTTTTTGACTATTTTTTTAGTTTTTTTTCCTTAAAAGGCGCTTCAATTTTAATCTGGTTATTAATTATCTTAATCGTTATTATCTTAGAAGAAAAACTTCATCCAGGCATCAGTAAAAAAGACAAACAATTTATTATTGTTTTTACTTTATCATTTTTATTAACTGGATTGATTACTAACAATGTTATAAAAAACCTTGTTCGCCGACCCCGTCCAACTTTTCTTACTAATTTCATCCAGCTTCAACCAGTTTTAACAAACTCTTGTCCTAAAGATTTTTCTTTCCCATCAACTCATGCCTCAACTTCTTTTGCCGCTGCAACCGTACTAACTTTTTTTGATAAAAAAAGAAGTTGGTTTTATTTTCTAACTGCTTTTTTAATTAGTTATTCTCGTATCTATTTAGGTTGTCATTATTTTTTAGATGTTTTTTTTGGTACTATAATTGGAATAATTATTAGTAAATTATTTTTATTATTGATAAAAAATGGAAAAAGGCGTTATTAATACTGGTCAAAATGGAGAACAAAAAATAATACCTGCTTTCTCAGGACCAAATAATAAAAAACAAGCAGAATTAAAATCAGCTTTAGCTGCAAATCAACAAATATTATTACAACAACTATATTTAAGTAGTAGAGTGTTAACAGAAGATATGAAAACTGTCATTATAGAACCTTTAAATTCAGTAATCGAAAAACAACCTTCTCCACAAAATCAACCAACTAATTCTCGACCAACTAATCCTGAAGATATCATTCAAGAATGGCTCGAAAATAAAAAAGACTTTTCTTATAATCAACTTCGTCAATTTCTTAGCGAAAATGGGTTTGATAATAATACTATTTCTCTAGTTTTAAGAGTTTTTTTATTAAGATTTATAAATCAATATCATCCTTATTTTACTTTAGATAATTTACCTGAAAGTTTAGCTATCAAGGATGAAGATTCATTGAAAAAAGCTGCTCATGATGCAGTTAGTTCTCCCAAAGGAAACCTTGAAGATCTAAATTTACCTCCGACTCAAAAACCAATTGAAGAATTTAATGAGGAAGAAAAAATATTCTATGAAAAAACTCTAGAAAGACTAAAAAAAACTCAAGTTTTAATTAATATTATTTTTATAAATCCAGATTTAATTGAAAATATCTCTAATATATTTCGAGCTAAAACTTCAAAAGAGTTAGATATTGTTGTTCGTCAATCTTTAAGTTCTCTAAATCCTGAAATAAAAGATTACGTAAAACCAATTATAGACGATATTAAAAATAAAAAATTAGAAGAATTTGAAAGAATCAGCTCTAAATTACCAACAAATGAGGAATTAAAAAGAAGAATAGAAGAATTAGCTAATACTTTAAATACAAATCTTAAACCTGCTTTAGAATACTTAATATCTTTAACTAGCGATGATGTTAAAAATCCTTTTAAAAATGCACCGAAATACGTATTAGAATTAGTTAATAAATTAAGATTAATGACACCAAATGTTGCTAATACTGAGTTATTAGCCTTTTTTTGGTGGCACCTTCGTCTTGGCGGTGAAAGATCGCGTTATTTAAGAAATATATTAAGCAACAAATATCCGGATTTTGCTAGAAAATTAGAAAGATATTTCAATTATTTATTTGATCATTTACTATCTTCTGAAGCCGCTGGTTTTGAGTTAGAAAAAGAAATTCCTTTCGATCAAAACCAATCTCCAAATTTATTAATTTTTCAAACAATAAAAAATCTTATTAAATATCACATACCACAAGATCAAGATAAATTAAGATTTACCTTGTTAGATGGAGAAAACAGAGTTTTAAAAATAACAATTAATTATCAATCTGATTTAACTGATGAAGAAATTTTAGATAGAATTAATTCCTCTTTAACCAATGCTCAATGGCAAGATCTTGAATTAACCGAAGAACAAAGATTAAGTATTTCATACGATGGTCAACACTCAAAAAAAAGACAAAAAAATAAAGATTATCAAAATGTTTATTACAATTTTGGAGAAAATGAAGAAACTAAAACTCCTTACCAAGGCGATTATCTAATTCAGATTGGCTCAGTATACGATGATACCCGAGATCCTCGTTCATTATTTGCTGTTAATTCTCATCAAATTGCTATTCGATTAGCTTTTAATAAAGCAGGAAAGACAAAGATTACCGCTCGATTTAATCATCAATTTTTTGATGGCTTATCTGCCTTAACTCATTTTCAAAAATTAATAAATGATTTACAAATTCCAATCAATTTAACTACTAATAGACCTATTTTTTTTAGAAATGAAAAAAGAACATTTGAAGATCTTTATGAAAAAAATGTCTTTAATGCTAGTAAAGAAGATAATTTAAGTCATCCTTTAATAGAAGGAGTTTATCAATATTCTTTAGAATTACAACCTGATCAGATAGAAAAAATAAAACGATTATCAGACTTAGGTTTTATTTCTAATCTACAAATCGCAATTGCTAAAGCTAATCATTTAGAATATTTTCAATTTTTATTTGCAGGTAAAGATTTAGCCGAATTATCAAAAATTAATCAAAATCTTAGTAATGTCCAACCAGTTGCTGTTGCTTTTGATAGAAATGGTGAAGTAATTAATCCTGATCAGTTAAAAGGATCCATTGAAAGAGCAAAAAACGGAGTAGGAGATGTTGCTTATGTTAGCGCAATTTCTGGTACTAAAGAATTACCTTTATCAATTGTTGGTCAACTTTTAAATCCTTCATTAGTTAAAATCTTACGTCACTCTCAAGGAATGACTTCAGTATTAACCTCAACAGATGATAGAATATCTTTTTCAACCGCATTTTCTGATGCATATCTTCCTCAAAAGATTGATTTAAATCATCCTACTCCTCATATAGGTATTATTGGAATTAACGTAGTCAAACAAGAAAATAACCAAACCAAAATTATATTAAAAGTCCGCTTACTTCCCAGTCAAGCGCAAATTTATTTTCGCGATGCTATTTTAGAAGAAATAAAAAGACAAACTGATGACGAAACTCTTCATTATCAAAGTGAAAAAATCGTTCAAGTTTATAAAGCTTTTAATCGTCTTTTACAAGCTTGGACTGAATTAATCGGAGGAAGTCGTGGTCATTATATCAGTTACGAAAGTTATCAAAAAGTTAGAAGAAAAACTTTAGAACAATTAAAAAACCTTGGAATCTTTAAAGATTTTTCCGAAGAAGATTTTCAAGATTTTCTTAATCAATCCATTCAACAAGCTGCAAGAAGAGTAATTAATAATTTTACTAATTTTATCAACTCTTAAAAAAATAAATTTTAAAATAAAAAAATTTTATTAACTATTTAAATCAAAAAATTAAAACTACTTGTAAGTATAATTTTTTGTGTTAAAAGGAATCAAAATGGAATTCCGAACTAGATTTTAAAGCAAAAACTGCAAGATTTTTAGCAATGTTATTATTAGCTCTTGCTGCTTGCTCACCAAAACCTACTATTAGACTTGAATTAACACAATGTGGTGATCAAAGAACTTTAAATTTAAATGGTTTTTTAAAACCAGGAGATCTGGTAGATTTAAGAGGTGTTGGTGGTAGTTTAGATTTTCGTATTACAAATGAGGGTAAGTTAGAAGTTCCAGGAATTACTGAAAGATTAATAAATCATCCTTATAATTTAAGGTACGCTATTCCACAAGCAGATGGGAAACATTATGAAATCCAACAAAATCCTGATGGAGACGTTATTTTAAAACTTGTTTGTCAAGAATCTAAAGGACCAAAAAATCCAACTCCAACTCCAACTCGTACTCGACTAAATACTAACTATTCAAAAGTATCAATAGGATATTTAAGACCTTATCCCAACTTCGGATCAAAACCGCTACCTAGCACCTTATCTACAAGACGTTAATTACTTCTCCACTCCATAAAACTTCACCCTATCACCTCTAAACATCAAATCAATCTCTCCTGTTGGTCCATTACGATGTTTAGCGATAAAAAGTTTTATTAATCTTTTAGTTTGATCTAATAAATCTTCAGACTCTTCTTCTTGATATAAAAACATCACCACATCAGCATCTTGCTCAATGCTTCCTGACTCTCTTAAGTCTGAAAGCTGGGGTTTTTTAGCACTTCGTTGCTCAACTGCTCTTGACAGTTGAGAAATCGCCAAAACTGGAATTCTCAATTCTCGAGCTAAATTTTTTAAACCTTGAGAAATCGCTGATACTTCATTAACTCGCGAATCAAAATATCTTCCGGCATTGGCTAACTGTAAATAATCAACTATTAAAAGTTTAACATCTTTTTCTACTTTCAATTTTCTTGCTTTAGTTCGCATTTCAAGAATTGACAATCCTGGTGTATCATCAATAAAAATTGGCGCTTCAGAAAGCTCTCCCATTGCTTCGATTAATCTTTTATAATCATCATCCGAAAGTCTTCCTGTTTTTAATCGCCAAGCATCAATATCAGCTTGACCAACTAACAATCTATCAACCAATTCTTCTTTACTCATCTCAAGAGAAAAAAATCCAACACCAATTTTTTCTTTTAAAGCCGCATTTAAAGCGATATTTAAAGCAAATGTTGTTTTTCCTATTCCTGGTCGGGCTGCTAAAATCAATAAATTTGACTCCTGCATCCCGGCTAATTTATTATCCAAATCTGAAAAACCAGTAGCTATTCCTCGCAGATGTGTTCCTTTTTTCATAAATTCTTCTAATCTTTCAAAACTCTCAGCTAAAATATCTCTTAATTCAATAAAATCTCGATGTAAATGTTCTTGTGATAAGAAAAAAATTTCTTTTTCTGCTTCATCTAAAAGTTTTTTTACTTCAGCTTGATTATCAAAAGACTTTTCTACCAATCTCGATGATAAGTCGATTAATCTTCTTCTAATAAAATGATTTTTCACAATTAAACCATAATTTTCCACATTAGCTGAAGTTGGTACAGTATTTATTAAATCACCCAAGTAACTTTTTCCTCCTATTTTTTTTAAAGAGTCGGTTTTTTTTAATTCATCTTGAATTGTCACCACATCAATTGGTTGTTGTTTTTCAAAAAGAGAAAGCATTGCTTGAAAAATTAATCGATGTTCAAAAAGATAAAAATGTTCTGGTTTTAAAAACTCAATTACTAAATTAATTGCTGATGAATCAATTAATAAACCTCCTAAAACTGATCTTTCAGCTTCAAGATCATGAGGAGGAGTCTTTAAAGCTTGAGAAGATGCCATAATTAACTAATTTCTAAAACAATTAATTTTGTTTCTTCAGTTAGTTCATCTTTTTTAATAACTAATTTTGCAAGTGTTTCTGGTTTCTCCAATCCAAACTTTTTAGCGATTTCTTCAACTTTTGCTAATTTCCCGAAAATTTGTTGATTAAGTTTTTCGTGATTATAATGCATTGGAATTACAATTGATGGTTCAACTTTTTTAATCAATTCAAAAGCTTTTTCGCTATCTATTGTGTAAAAACCACCTGTTGGAACTAAAAGAACATCAATATCACCAACCATATCTAAAAAATCATCATCAGGAACTAGTCCTAAATCACCACAGTGTAAAACCATCATTCCTTCAACTTCAATTTTATATAAAATATTATTACCTCTTTCTTCACCTTTCTTCTCATCATGATAACTCAAATAACCAAAAATTCTCACTCGATTTTTCTCAAACTCTCCTGGCATATCAATTATTAATGGATTAGATTGACCTTCTGGAGGTAAAACTGCTTGAAAATTATTATGATCTTGATGTTGATGTGAAATTGTTACAATATCCGCTTCTACTTTTGGAAATCTTAAACCAACCATTTTGGAATCAAAAGGGTCGGTAACTATTTTTGCAGTTTTAGTTTTTATTAAAAAAGAAGAATGACCTAAATATTTAATTTCCATAGGATAATTATAATATAAAAATCAAATATCAAATATCAAAAATCAAAAATGCAAATCAAAATTCAAAAAGAATAAAACTTTAAGCTTTAAATATTAAATTTTAAACTTTAAACTTCTAACTTTAAACTTTATAAACTCTTAAAACTCTTTTATCTTTTTTATCTATTTATAACCTTTCTAACTTAT
>FWWL01003410.1_pt1 | contig 29033 bp, 30 predicted proteins | sample 2228331 | NCBI WGS metagenome assembly FWWL01 (sample SAMEA103939775, study PRJEB20133) | metagenome
ATAATCATGTCATTCCTGTTCCGCATCCAGTCTACATTCACCTGTATCCAAGGTCTGGTGTACCACGCCACTCCAAAATGGTGATATTGTTCCGACATAGCATGCAGGTATAGAATTTATTGAACTCCTTGATGAGTCTCTTCAATATATCGGGCTCCATCGAGATCCTCTCCATCAGGATCTTTCTCCTGTATTCAGATATTATACGCATGATTTCTGCCCGGGGATTGTCAAATTTTCTCTTCATTTATAATTTAATATTATATCAACCCTCTCTCTCAAGAAGCATCACCACTGCATCCTCAACAGGATTATGATAATATCCTTTTCTCAGTCCTATCTCTCTAAATCCAAATGATTTATATAGACTTCTTGCGGGATAATTGGAAACCCTCACTTCGAGATATACGAACCTGCAAGGCTTTATCTCATCTGAATCAAGAACATTTTTTAACAGAGCCTTTGCAATACCCTTTCTTCTGTGCTCTGGTTTTACCGCAAGGTTCAGGATATGGCACTCATCAAGGATCCTGTTCATACAGATATAGCCTGCGATGGTACCTCGAAATTCATCCTCAATGATAACAGCCACCCTGGATAATGACCTTGGATTATATATTTCATTATAAAAAGAGATGGCACTCCATGGTGTGGTAAAACTCTCTTTTTCTATCTCAACAACTTCAGGGACATCATCTGGAAGCATATCTCTTATTAAGAGATGTGCCATATTTATTCTCTCATCTTCTCTTCTGCCTGTGATCTTCTCAGATAGGCAGGTATTATCTTTACAGGGTCTTCGAATATACCTTTTTCAGCAAGTCTGAGTCCTATAAATCCAACACATGCAGGAGATGGGATATTCCTTTCTGGTGGTGCAATGATGAATTCTGCTTCATCCCTGTAAAATTTCGTACCATCTCCTATAAGAATAAACCTTTCATCACCAGTAATGCTCCTGATTATATCCTTGAGTTCGGTTCTGTTTATTACAGAGTCATCCATCAGTCTCACAGGACTATCCTCATTCCATCTGAAGAGTGCTGTAAAGACCTCGTTCTTTCTTGCATCAATAACAGGACAGACTGGAAACCGAGCAAAAGGCATATTCCACGCAAGTGCCTCGAGTGTCGAGACAGTAATAACGGGTCTTCCTGTAGCAAAGGCAAGTCCCTTTACTGTGCTCATTCCAACCCTCAATCCTGTGAATGAACCTGGACCTTTCGAGATGGCAAAGAGTTCTATATCATTTATGCTGATACCTGAAAGTTCCAGGAGATGGTCTATCTCAGGAAGCAATCTCTCAGAATACTCAATTGAGACACTGAGCCTGATCTCGGATATGACCCCACCTTCATTGACTATTGCTATTCCTCCGACCCGTGTTGATGTATCGATTGCAAGGACAAGCATAAAAGATTATATCAAAAAAACCTTCATCTTCTGTTATACTTATTTAAGGCAGGGTTATGCTAAGAGAAAAGGTTGAAGAGGTTCTCGAAAAGATCAGAACAGGACTCAGAAGAGAAGGAGGAGATATCGAACTCATCGATGTGAGGGATAATATCGTATATGTAAAACTTAAGGGTGCGTGTGAGGCCTGCCCGATGTCCATGCTCACCATGAAGTCATGGGTTGAGACCACGATTAAGAAAGAGATACCCGAGATAGAAGCAGTAAAGGAAGTATGAAGAACTTTATCTTTTTCCTGGGACTCGCTCTTTCTATCTTCAGCATCTCTGATGCATCCCCTGAGACGAATAACAACAAGGTTTCGATAAGGTATTTCTCCTATCCTGATTATACAAGGATTGTCCTTGAATTTCGAGAAAACATAACATACACGACAACAAGGCTTGCTGATCCAGAAAGAATTGCCATAGATATAAATAAGACCATAAAGGGCATTCCACCTGTAACAAAGATAGATGACAGTGTGGTTGAACAATTAAGAACAGGCTATCCTGAAAAGACAAAGACAAGGTTCGTGGTTGATCTCAAAGGAAGATCAGACTATATTATCTTTTCCCTCTATGATCCCTTCAGGATAGTAATGGATATAAGGTCAGAAAAACAGGGTGAGGAGAATCTCCGTGAGAGGAAAATGATACATAAGAGACCACATATAATTATAGATCCAGGACATGGTGGACATGACCCCGGGGCGATAGGAAAAAACGGACTTCAGGAAAAGGATGTTAATCTCGATATCGCATTAAGGGTAAGGGATCTCCTCAGGGACGAATTTGAGATAACAATGACGAGGGATAGAGACATCTTTATATCCCTTGAAGAGAGGACATCCATAGCAAACAGCAAAAAGGCAGACCTCTTTATATCGATACATACAAACTCAAACAGAAAAAGACACATAAGTGGTGTGGAGACATATTTCCTCAACTGGACAGATGATGAGGAGGCATTGAAGGTTGCAGCAAGAGAGAATGGAATGAGTATAAAGGCATTGAGGGAATTCATGAATAAAAATGATATAGTCGAGATGATCATGATGGATCTCGAAAGAAATTCAAAAAGAGAACTTTCCATGAGACTCGCATCTCTTACACAGAATGAACTCATTAATACCCTGAAGAGATATTCAAATGGGAATGGTATCAAAAAGGGTCCATTCTATGTCCTGTATACTGCAAAGATGCCCTCCGTGCTTATAGAGGTTTCATATATAAGCAATCCAGTTGAAGAAAGGCTCCTTTCCACGACATGGTATCGGCAAGAGATAGCAAAAGCCATAGCGAATGCCATCAGGAGATTCTTCAATCAACACGGGCAGGAAGAACAGAACCTCTGAGAAAGTTTTTTCAGGAGCTATTGACCATTCATATCTTCAGGAGACTTTAATAATGTTATATTATTATTTATGAGGCTTGAATTCCTTATAAAGGAGATAATGGTCTGTGACGGAACAGGCAGCAAACCCTTCAGGGCATCAATAGGTATATATTCCGATAGGATTATCATTAATCCAGAGACAGATTCTGCAGAGACAATAATTGATGGAGATGGATTCATCCTTTCACCAGGCTTTGTCGATACCCATGGACATTCTGAATTCACAGTCTTAGCAGATCCTCTTATGGAAGGAAAGCTCTTTCAGGGTATCACGACTGAAATCAATGGAAACTGCGGACTGAGCGGTGCACCCCTTTATGGTGAATATCTCGAGCACAGGCTCGATGACCTCAGGGAATACGATATCAGGTTACGATGGAATACCCTGAGAGAGTACTTGAAGATTATAGAAGATCTCAGACCCTCGATCAATTTTGCCACCCTCGCTGGACATGGAAATATCCGTGGTTCTGTAATGGGATTTGGTGATAGATATCCAGAAGAAAGTGATATGAATAAGATGAAGAGCCTCCTTACCGATGCGATTAATGATGGTGCAATGGGAATATCGACAGGACTCATATATCCCCCGGGTATATATTCGGACACAGATGAACTCACTGAGTTAACCCGCCATGGATACAGATACTCAATCGAAAAAAAATTTCCATTCATCTATGCCTCACATATGAGGAGCGAAGGAGAAAGACTTATAGAATCCATTGAGGAAGTACTATCAATAGCAAAAAACTCGGGTTCACCTGTTCATATATCCCATCTCAAGACAGCGGGTAAGAAGAACTGGCACAGGATAAATGATGCAATCTCACTTATAAATAATGCAATCAATGATTCCATAAAAATCACATCTGATAGATACCCCTATACTGCATCGAGCACAGACCTCGATTCAATACTTCCATCATGGCTCTTTGAAGGCGGAAAGGAAAAGGAACTCGAAAGACTGAGGAATGAAGATATAAGAAAGAGGGTAAGGCACGAGATACTCTGTGATGTCGATGAGGGTTATTTTGACAGGATTATAATATCATCTGTGGAGAAACCCACAAATAGATGGATGGAGGGTAAAAGTGTGAGCGAGATCTCAAATATAATCAATATGGACAGGATAGATTTTATATTCCATATCCTCATTGATGAGAGATTGAGGGTTGGTGCCATATTCCATTCAATGAGCGAAGAGAATCTCGAAAGATTTCTTGCGCAGCCATTCATGATGATAGGAAGTGATAGTTCATCCCGTTCATTTAATGGTGTTACAAAAAAAGGAAGACCCCATCCAAGGGGATTCGGTAGTTTTCCGAGATTTCTGAGAAGATATGTTATAGAGAAACAGATCATCACTCTCGAGGAGGCGATCCACAGGATCACCTATCTTCCATGTAAGACATTCGGTATTAAAGACAGAGGTGTAATAAGGGATAATGCCTTCGCAGATATCGTGATATTCGATCCTCAGAGAATTATGGACAATGCGGATTACAACAATCCCTTTGTCAAACCCGATGGAATCATCCATGTCTTTGTAAATGGTAAACCCGCAATACTTTATGGTGAAACAACAGGTATCAGGAATGGAAGGGTTCTGAGAAATGGCAGATAAGAAGAGACCATTGATAGGGATGACCATAGAGATAGAGGATAATTCTATAAAGCTGAGGAGAGAGTACATAGAGAGGGTTGAGGAGCATGGAGGAATGGTATTCCTTATAACTCCATTCCACAGGATAGATGAGAATGACCTGAGTGGTATCATCATTCCTGGTGGAGGTGATATACATCCATCTTATTATGGCGAGGAGATATTATTCGATAATCTCAACATAGTGAACAGGATGAGGACAGAATTTGAACTTGAATTATTGCAGAGGTTAATGAAATTAAAAAGACCCATTCTCGGTATTTGTTATGGTATGCAGTTGATAAATGTATTCATGGGAGGCACACTGTATCAGGATATCAAAAGGGAGATTCCTGCGAGTATCGACCATAATAAAGGGCATCATGTGCATATAAAGGAGAATAGATTTATAAAAAAAGGGATTATCCGTGTCAACTCATCACACCATCAATCCATAAAATCCCCGGGAAAGGGTATCGATGTGATAGGCACATCTGAAGATGGTGTTATAGAAGCGATAACCCATATTGACTATCCGTATCTATTGGGTTTACAATGGCATCCTGAGAGGATGAATGATGAGATCTCAAAGAGTATATTCAGGAATTTTATAGAGGCATGCAATGAGGTCTAGCAGGTTTTACTTAATAACTACCCTCACCCTCCTCGCATTACTTGGCTTTCTCCTTTTCAGGACAGTCTCTCCATTCTTTATCTCAATTGCATGGGCGGTCATTCTCACCATAGTCTTCTTTCCGCTTTATCTTCTTATTCTCAGATATGTAAAAAAGGATTACCTGGCATCAGTAATAACAACCTTCATTATCATACTCTTCGTGGTAGGTCCTGTCACATACTTTGGTGTGATACTCATAAAAGAGATAAAAGAGATCTCAACCTTCGTAACAGAGGAAAGGCTCAATGAATTCAGGAATATCATCAAAAGAAAGGAATTCTCATGGCTCGTTGATAAAGTAATGGATACCTTCAATCTCACCGAAGAAGAACTCACAACCCAAATACTCAAGAACCTCGATATATTCATTAGAAAGATAATCTCGAATCTTTCACAAAGTATAACGAACATGGTTGGTATTATATTTAACTTTATACTCACCATATTCACGGTCTTTTTCTTTCTGAAGGATGGACCTGTCTATCTGAAAAAGGTCCTTAATTATCTTCCATTCTCTGAAGGTGAACTGGAAAGACTCACAAGACTAATAAAAGACATAATAATATCGACCATCTATGGAGGGGTCCTGGTGGCATTCATCCAGGCATCTATTGGAGGAATAACATTCTATCTGCTGGGCATATCCACACCAGTTATATGGGCAAGCATGATAGCGATAGCATCATTCATACCCATCCTTGGCGCCTTTTCTGTCTGGGGACCAATTGCTGGATATCTCTTTCTTACAGGTTCAGTTTTTAAGGGAGTGATACTTACCATCGTGGGAGGCATAGGAATAAGTACCATCGATAACATACTCAAACCCATAATAATAGGTGGCAGGACAAAGATGCCAGCAATAGTCATATTCTTCAGTGTATTGGGAGGCATAAAGGAATTTGGTCTTATCGGACTCGTTGCAGGTCCTCTCATAGTAGCGCTCTTTGTATCGCTTATAGAGATCCTGAGAAAGATAGAATGAAGAGATATCTCCTGATACTATTCCTCATATTTACAACTACCTGTTCGCCATCTAATAGAAGAGAAAACTTTGTATATTTCAGACTCAATACAGATCCAACAACCCTCGATCCTGCCATGATTGTGGATGTACAGGGTGGAATGATATCGGCAAAGATATTCAATGGTCTTGTAAAACTCGATAAAGATCTAAGAATAGTACCAGACATAGCCGAAAGATGGGAAATAAGTGATGATGGCAGGACATACACATTTTACCTGAGAAAGGATGTCAGATTCTCAAATGGAAGGGAGGTAACCGCGGAGGACTTCAGATTTTCCTTTGAGAGGGTTCTGTCACCACAATTCCGTTCACCAAACACATGGGTTCTGGAAAAGATACTTGGTGCAGAGGAATTCATGGACGGAAAAAAGGAACATATTAAGGGCATAGAGATTCTTGACAGATACACATTGAGACTGAAACTCAAAGAGAGGTTCTCACCATTTATTGGACTCCTCACGATGCCACCTGCATATGTTGTTCCTGAGGAGGTGGTAAGTACTCTTGGTAATGATTTCTCTTCGAGACCAGTAGGGACAGGTCCATTCATACTCAAAGAATGGAGACACAATGAGGAGATATTACTCGAGGCAAGGGATGACTACTTTGGAGAAAAACCCAGGATCAGAGGGATTATCTACAGGATTATTCCTGAAGATCTTACAGCAATAACCGAGTTTGAGGTCTCCAATCTCGATGTCCTGAGTCTTCCTGCATCAGCAATAAAAAAATTCAGGAATGATCCTGAAAAGAATGGTTACATCATTGAGAAGACAGGTCTTAATATATATTATCTCGGGATGAACTGCTCAAAACCACCTTTCAACAGAAAGGACATAAGGAGGGCAGTCCTCCATGGAATAGACAGAAAAAAGATTCTTGAAACAATATACGAAAAGAGAGGTGAACCTGCAAGAGGCATCATCCCCCCTGCACTTCGTTACTGGAAAAATCCATCAATCCCTGAATACAATCCACAATATGCTATAGAAGTCATAAGGAATTCAGGTTATGGCGGTGAGGAGATAGATTTTTACATAACTGCGGATAAAGAGGTCGTTGACATTGCGGAGGTCATAGAGAACTATCTCAAAAAGATTGGATTGAATGTGAGGATAAGACAACTTGAATGGAGTGCATATAAGGAGGCGCTTGTAAAGGGCGAACCCCATCTATTCTGGTTGAGCTGGTGGGCTGACTATCCTGATCCTGAAAATTTCCTTTTCCCCCTCTTTCATTCATCCAACCTCGGTGCAAGGGGAAACAGGGTGAGATATGTAAATCCTGAGGTCGACAGATTAATAGAACTCGGTCAGAAGACCACAGACAGAAGAAAAAGAGGAGAGTATTATGCACGGAGTGAGTCAATCATTATAGATGATGCCCCGCTTGTACCATTCTGGCATAAAAAAGAGATAGTAATAGTACAGCCATATATTGAAAACTTCGATATAGTCCCTGTATATTCGATCGATAAGGGACTGACCATATCTTCCGGGAGAGAAGACCGCAGAAAGGTCCCTCGAAAGGGTTGACAGCCCCGGAAAAATCTGTGAAAATAAAATAAAAAACATGAAAGGAGGGAATGATGGCAAAGGCAAGACTTGTAAAACAACTAAATTTTAACCTTCCTGACAGGAAAGGATTGCTTTCAGAGATTACCGCGAGGCTGAGTAATGCGAAGGTAAACATCACATCGATATGTGCGTACACTGAGGAGGATAAGGCTTATTTCATGCTAACAACAGAGAATAATACAAAGGCAAAAAAGGCACTTGCTGATATTGTAACTGATCTCAAAGAAGAGGATGTTGTGAGTGTCGAGATGCCGAACAGACCCGGTGAACTCGAGAAGGTCGCCACGAAGATTTCAGAGGCAGGGATAAATATTAACTATGTGTATGGCACAGCAGGTGGCACAAGATCTGCAGTCTGTATCCTCAAAACAGAGGACAATAAAAAGACCGTTCGCCTGATAAATAAGAAATAGTCTGAGGAAGTTCTATTTTAAGGATGCCATCTCTTTTAAAGAGGGAGGAGATGGATTAATTCCCATCTCTCCCTGAACTTTTTATTTAAAATCCCCTTGCCATTGCCTCGAGCCTTCTTATTCTGTCCTCGATAGGAGGGTGAGTACTGAAGAGTCTCATTAATGTTCCACCTGAAAGAGGATTAACGATAAACATATGGGATGTGGCAGGATTTGCATCAAGGGGTATCTTCTGTGATGCCATATGGAGTTTTCTTAAGGCACTTGAAAGATAAAGGGGATTTCCAGAAATCCTTGCACCTCCTTCATCCGCACCATATTCCCTTGTCCTTGATATAGCGAGCTGTATGATCATTGCGGCAATGGGTGCAATTATCATCATAATAAGGGCTGCGAATGGATTTCCTCCTTCGTCATCATCCCTTCTTCCACCGAATATCATCGCCCATTGAGCCATCTGGGCAAGATAACTGATCGCACCAGCAATCGTTGCTGCAACGGTGCTCACCAGTATATCCCTGTTCTTTATATGGCTTAATTCATGGGCAATAACACCTGCAAGCTCCTCCCTTGTAAGTATCCTCATTATACCCGTGGTGACAGCAACAGCACCATGTTGTGGGTTCCTTCCTGTTGCAAAGGCATTTGGCTGGTCTGCATCGATTATATAAACCTTTGGCATCGGAAGACCTGCCCTCTGGGCAAGGCTTCTCACCATTGAATAGAGTTCAGGTGCCTCTGCTTCACTCACCTCCCTTGCCCCATACATCCTGAGGACAATCTTATCACTGAACCAGTAGGCAAAGAAATTCATTAAAAGCGCCATTACGAGCGCTATTGTCATTCCTGACCTTCCACCGAGTAATGCACCCACAAATACAAAGAATACAGTGAGTGCAACGAGAAGTACAGTGGTCTTAAGGGTATTCATCTGAACACCTCCTTTGCTATTTGAGTCTTTATTTAAATTATAACAATTAAAGGACACTTATTTCCACAAAAGAAGAGGGGCTGGACTCAGAAAAAGGATCGTGGTTTTTACTAAACTGTTGTAGATCTTTCTCAAAAATTGCACGGATAAAGTGGTATAATAATTTAATAAGAAGTTATTTCAGGAGGCTATAATGGCAAAAAAGATATTTATACTGGCATTGATAGCATCCCTTTTTATTTTCGTGTCCATCTGTTCTGCAAAAGAGGTCTCCTTTACACAGGAAGACAGGGAGAGGCTCATAAGGCTTGAAGAAGGTCAAAAACATATACAGGAACAGATCAGGACAACCAACCAAAGGATCGATGACCTGAGGGATCTCATCTATGTAGTTATTGGAGGGATGATAGCCCTGGTAGGCTTCGTAATCTGGGACAGGCGCAGTGCCCTTGCCCCTGCAATCAGGAAAAACAGAGAACTCGAGGAGAGGCAGGAGAGGGTCGAAAAAGCATTGAGAGAACTTGCAAGGAAAAATCCTGATGTGGCTGAGGTTCTAAAAAACACAGGACTTTTGTGACAAAAGAGAAGACCTGATTCTCTAAAAACTGAGGCATCTTTTGTGATGGAATTCAAACTTCATAGCGAATAATTCTTTTCGCCTTTTTCCACCAGAACCAATGCCTTATCCATCAACAAGCGTTATGTTCTCTATTACAGTCATAATTATTGATCCCATATAAAGGTGAGACTTCCCAATCCATACAGATGTTTGACAGAAATGGATTCTTCGTGTTAATTTTGAGTATGAAAAGAGTATTATTTTCACTTTTAATCACCTTCCATGTTATTAGTTGTGCCCATGTCGTACCACAGGAGTTAAGACAACAGGTGGATAAAACCGTCACAAGAGATGAGATATTTAGAAATCCCGATGCATTTAAGGGTAAGATGGTGATAATCGGTGGTATCATCATGAGTACATCGACTCTCGAGGATAAGACTTATGTGGAGGTGCTTGAGTCCCCCCTTGACAGTTACGGCAAACCAAAAGATATAGAAGAATCAAAGGGGAGATTCATGGTTCTTTATGAAGGATATCTCGAACCAGCCATCTACTCAACAGGCAAAAGATTAACAGTCTTTGGCGAAATATCAGGAAAGAGAAGCGGCAGTATAGGAGAAAAGACATATGATTATCCACTCATCAAGGCAAAGGAGTTATATCTTCTTAAACCAGAAAGAGAGATACCCGTAAGATTCGGTATAGGTATCTTTAAATCATTCTGATGGTCTTCTGAGTAAGGGAATAAAAAGAATAAGACGAATTATTAAACCTGTAAAGATAATGACCATACCTGCACCTATCAGATAGACTGCATCATCTCTTACAATCTCGAGTAATACCCAGTATGTATGTCCTGTAATTTCGAGAAGATAATTATCAAAACCAATCGGTTTTAATGTAACAGCCTCTTTTATAAGAATACCGGGCTCATTTTTAGATTTTATCCTGAATATCTTCAGCTCATAAAGATTATCGTCGAGATTATATGTCTTAGCCACTGTCCTGCCCTTCTTTATCTCACCTGATGGAAGAAGTTTGAGAGTTATCCTGTACGGCAGTTCACCAAGAAATGCATAATCGATATTTCCAGGTGGCAGAAGGTTCATGGCAAAGTCTCCTTCAAGAATTATATTTCCCTTTAAATCCTTCAATCTGATGGAAGGTGCGATGCCATAATTGAGAATATGAAAAAATGTTCCGTCTATCCTTACAGGTGGATAGACTCCTATCCTGTATGGCTTTTTGAAATCAGTAATGAGTATCTCCGGTTCATGGCTCAGGATGGGTGAATCTCCTTCGAGTTCTATATCGAGAAAATTCTTCTTTATGGAAGGCTTCACATCCATCACATAGTATTCCTTTCCACTCCATGGAACCCTTATCGTGTCATCCTTTCCTGTAAGAATCAAGGTATCATTCCTCATGACAGCGCTCAGGAAAAATCCGGCAAAGAATATTATCACTCCGAAGGGAAGAAATGATATCAGTATGTAATAAAGAGAGAGTCTCTTTTTATGTTCTATCAAAGAAAAAAGAGAGTTTGCGATGAGAGTCATCAGAAAGATTACAAAAAGGATCTGGAAGAATATGTTATTTTTTAAACCAGCCATAAATCTTGCAAGAGGTTCTTCTGACCATGTAAACAGAGATATGTAATAAAATATCCATGCACCAATAAGTATATTTCTTATTATGCGAATCCATGAATGGATTCTATCAAAAACCCTCTTCACTCCTTCACTCCTGATTTAACAAGTTCCATCTTCTTCATAATCTCAGATACCTCTATCCTTATCTCCTTTTCACCTGTGGATACCTCGAGAGGAATTGGATTACATCCACCAGGCTCACCCAGAGTACTGAGAGGTATCGGGGTATTACAGTAGATACACACCACATGATCTTCCCTCTGCCCGTATCCAACTGGTGGACATATCTCGCATGCATCGAGACAGACAGCAAACCTTCCATCGGGTCTCTCTATAACCAGTATCCTGATCACATCTCCATCCTTTGTGAATGAAAATTTATGTAATCTTCTATCATGAAGATTATATACAGGTGTCTCGATCTTTATAGTGATGAATCCATTCTCCTCAACAACAGGCCTGGGTGATGGCACATAAAGACCCGCTGTGATCCCTGGCTTGAAAAACCAGAGCACCAGTACAATAAATATAAATACAAAAAAAGGTACAGACCTTCTTCTCCTGTCTATCATTAGATTATAAATATATCTCCTCCTTTCAGCACCCTTCAGCTGGACAGGAATTTCATATGGTTTCTTGAGATAACTCTCGAGTAAAAATACTACAGGCAGAATAATCAACAAGAGTGTTGCAACAAAAGCGAATCTCTCTCCAAAGAGTATCCCTATAAAATTCCACACTGTTGTCTTCAGCATGGGATGGTCAGGGACCATAAAAAAGACAAGTATCTGGTGAACCACATCATGAAATAATTTCATAAGAGCATTCTGAAGGGATGGAATGAGTGTTATTTCTGAATAACCACCTGTACCGCCAAATATCAGTTTTATGATGAGAAGGAAAAATAAAACCTGGAGAAAGCCCGAAAATCTATAAAGCAATCTCTTCAGTCTGGAAGTGAGAAAAAATGAGAGAAAGCCTGTGAGCAGACCTCCAGAAAATGATATATAGGTGCCTGTTTTATCTTCCCTCATAAAAGAAAAATCCTTGAGGAATAACGAAAGACTCATGATCTCAGACATAAAAAATATGATGAGGAATATTGTAAAAAAGATGCCTTTCAGATCCGCCCTTACATTGAACTCAAAGAACGGATTAATAGAACCCACAAGAATGGCTGATATGAAGATACTGATGAATAGATATGTTGAAAGTTTACTCAGGTTATTCTGAATCTCCGGTGTAAAAGTAAAAAAAGTTCCTGAAAGAAAGATAACTGTTGACACGAGAAGGAACAACACAAGATATACTGATGTTTTAATATCCTTCTCAAATAGAGTCAGTGTAGCAATCCAGCCAGCATATATCTCAAGGACGATCCTGAGGGACAGAATGAATGGTTCATGATACATTTTTCTCTTCCTTTATAATCCTTCCATCTTCCATAAAAAGTATCCTGTCTGCCCATCCAGCCACATAAGGGTCATGTGTAACCATCACTATCGTGAACCCATCTTCCCTATGGATCTGTTTCAGTAATTCAAGAATCCTCCTTGTATTCTCCCTGTCAAGATTTCCTGTCGGTTCATCTGCAAGAAGTATTGCAGGATTATTTATCAATGCCCTTGCTATACAGACTCTCTGCTGTTCGCCACCCGATAACTGACCAGGCAGATGGTGGAGTCTGTGACCGAGTCCAACCCTTCGTAAGTATTCCTCAGCCTCATTTTTATCGATGACACTGTGGAGATACTGGGCGAGCATAATATTTTCTGTTGCATTAAGATATGGAATGAGATATGCCTGTTGAAATACAAAACCTATCTTATCCCTTCTGAAGAGCGTGAGTGCATTACCATCCATCAAGGAAATATTAATGCCATCGATAATAACCTCTCCTTCTGAGGGTCTATCCAGTCCTCCAAGTATACTCAGCAATGTTGTTTTACCTGAACCTGAAGGACCCATTATACAGAGCCATTCACCTTTCTGTACATCCATATCAACACCATTCAATGCTATTGCGCTGGAATAAAATTTTTTCAGATTCCTTACCTGTATCATACTTCACCCCTCAACATCTCCACAGGAGACCTTTTGAGAATATTTCTGATCGGTGGAAGACCCGATACAATGCTGAGAAATAACCCTGTGAATATACTCACGGGCAGGACATATAATTTTACTTCTATAAAAGTGCCGAATGCACTTTTTGAAGTAATCTCTGCAAATGCAGTTCCAAAAACAAATCCTCCGGAACCTGATATAATACCCACAGCCATCACCTCATAAAGGAGAAATCTGTAAATCATATTATCATCTGCTCCCATTGCTTTCATGAGTCCTATCTCGTCCATTCTCTCGAAAATGATAGATGCTATCGTGCTCGCAACCGTGACCATCGTGGCAAAGATGATGAAAACAGAAACTAAAAAAAGCAGTATCTCCATCTTTTTAAGTATGGATTCCTCAGGTACGACCACCTCCCTCAATGTCTTGACCTGAAGATCAGGAAACTCTCTCCTGATATCCATTACTGTCTCCTCGATGTCTTCTGTTGAGAGCCTCAATTTAATGACACTGAAATGATCCTTTAATCCTGTTATCTTCCATACGGTATTATAATCTCCATATAAAGCCATATCCTCTGGACCTGTCTTTTCGAATATCCCTGATATCCGTAAGATGTGAGGTTTATCCATACATTCCCTGCATAGAGAAACCATATCACCTATCTTGAGACCCATTATACGGGATATTCTGAAACCTGCGAGTATCTCCTTTCCTTCGGGCAGACTTCCTTCAAGTCTCACATCTTTGAATTTATTCATATCTGTCCCTATAATGCTTACCTTCCTCGAAATATTCCTATCACATCCTGTGCATACCTTTGCATATACTTCAGGAATAATATCTTCTATCTTTCTGAACTTTTTTAATCTCTCAATTATATCACCATGTATATATTCGTCTGATGTTATTATTACATTTGCACCATAGGCTCTCAATTCATTGGAAAGTTTTCCTCTCATTCCTGTGGAGAGGATTACCATCTGTGTAATTATGGATGTAGCAACTGTGGTGGAGACCATAAGAAGAGTTACCTTCTTCCATCTTGTGAGGATAGATTTTTTAATAAAATAAATTAACCATTTCCTGTTCATTCAATTCCCTTCAGCACCCTTGCAGGCTCAATCTGAATCGTGTTTCTCAGAGGAAATATCGAACCGCAGAAGGTTATAAACAATGCGGTAATAATGGATATATAGAATAATATCTCCTTTCTCTGGAATGATGTTCCGAAGACCTCCTTACCTACATATCCTGCAAGGGGTATCGAAAGAAAGAAACCTGCAATAGAGGCAGATAACGCAATCACGAGAACTCCTGAGATAAGTATTGTGCTCACCTTAAGGGTTCCTCCTCCCATTGCCTTCATAAGCCCGATCTCTCTTCTCCTCCTCATAATGGAACTCATCATAGTTGATGACACTCCAGTAATGGATGAGAGGAGCGTAAAGAAACATAAAAGATATATGGTGATCTTGAGTTTTTTTAATATTCTTCCCTCTGTCTCGGCAATCCTCCATACAGGTCTTGCAGATGAATCCCTCATTACCTCTTCTATCTGTTTTGCTATGGAGGTGACATATCCTGTACAGTACCATTTTTCATATTCTGTCCTGGTCATCTTTGCTGGATCTTTATATGCAAACTCATCCATGGGAGTGGTCATTGCACTTACAAGCAATCTCGTGATCTTACCATTAATGCCCTTTATCTTCTGGAGCTCACTGAGCTCCATAACAATCTCATTATCCTCCTCAGCACCTGTGGTGAGAATTCCTGAGACTCTGTATCTGTACTTATTGTTGATGATAATCTCATCGTCCTTCTTGAGATTGTGTCTTGCTGCAAGATCCGCTCCAAGAAGGAGCTCTCCAGAGGATGGTATCTTTCCATCAATAGACCACCATGGTGAAACACTGAATATCCCTGTCCTGAATATATCTCTCTCACCTGGAAGAGAGATATCCTTCTCAAACCATGTGCCTTTTGCAACCACCTTTATATGTGATGAACCCGTGGTGATCTCAATCGGTGACTCAAGTATGGGTGCAAGGCCTATAATATTGTGCCTCCAGAAAATTGTCTTGACCTTTTTTATATCATCCTCGTAGAGATATTCCTGCTGTCCTGCGAGGCTCAATGTACCCTCTATCCTGGGTTCAACAACTATATTGGCACCAAAAGAACGGAGTTCCCTTGTCATGTTGGTCTCTATCTCCATCGAGATGGATAACATCATGGATACAATACCCGTACCCAGCATAACTGAGAAGAAGATGATCGATGATGCCTTCTTTTCCCTCAAAATGAAGTTCTTTATAAAGTTAAAAAACATGATATTATATTATAAACAAGGTTGTGCTAAAAGTTTTTATGAAGAGAGTGGAGTCTGTCATAAATGGTATCTCTTCCCTGTTCGAAACAGGATCGATAACTCAGGTGTGGGTACACAGATGTCTTACTTTCGGACCGAAGAGAGATAAAAAGCATGATCTTCTCCTTTTGCAGGAGAGAGGAATAATAAAACAATTCAAGGAGGGCTGTTATGAAAAGAATAATTTCCACCATGATCCTTCTTTTATTCACCATTTCCTGTGTATCTTCAAAGGAATACAGGGCAAGACTTGCGGATATCGAGAATCTCAGGGGAGAGATCTCTCTCCTTAATGAAAGACTCAGGACTGAGGAGAGCGAAAAGGACCGTCTTCTTAATGAACTTATGAATCTGAAAAAGGATTATGAAGATCTGAAAAAAGAAAGGGATACCATCGCAGAGGATAATGTAAATCTGAGGTTTCTCCTCGATGCAAAAAAGGATGAGCTATCCAGAGCAATCAATGATCTCAGGGCAAAAATAGAAGAAAAGGATAAAGAGATTTCACTTCTCAGGAAAGAGATTGACAGACTCAACCTCGAAAAGGCAAAGGCTATAGAAGAGAAGGAAAAAGCCATAGCAGAGTTAAGAGGCACATACGATAAACTCGTCAGTGAATTGAGCGAGGAAATAAAGAAGGGAGAGATAGAGATAACTCAGTTGAGGGATAAACTTTCTCTTTCAATGGTTGAGAAGATACTTTTTGATTCAGGGAGTGCAGAGATAAAGAAAGAAGGTAAAAAGGTTCTGGAAAGGGTTGCGGAGATACTCAAAAATGTTACAGATAGAGAGATAAGAATAGAGGGACACACAGATAATGTGCCCATTGGTGCAAGACTCATGGAAAAGTTCCCCACAAACTGGGAACTATCAGCTATCAGGGCGACAAATGTTGTGAGATACCTGATAGAAAAGGGAGTGAATCCATCATATCTCAGCGCAACGGGTTATTCTGAATTCAGACCTGTTGCTCCCAATGATACTGAGGAAAACAGGGCAAAAAACCGCAGGATAGAGATAGTACTGGTACCCCTTGGTTTTGAAAGGATCGTCAAATAATGGTTCTTAAAGATGAAAAACATGGATTTAATAAAGATAACCTCGACACACTCTGGAAGATACTCGAGGAATGCACACTCTGTCCCAGAAGATGCATGGTAAACAGATTTAAGGGTGAAAAGGGATTCTGCAGAACGGGTGTAAAGCCTGTTATTTCGAGCTGGGGACCGCACTTCGGTGAAGAAAGGCCACTTGTTGGAAGATATGGTTCGGGTACAATATTCTTTACACACTGCAATCTCGGCTGTATATACTGCCAGAACTGGACGATAAGTCACCTCGGAGAAGGAGAAGAGACAACCACGGAAAACCTTTCAAGAATAATGCTCATGCTCCAGAATGAGGGATGCCATAATATAAACCTTGTAACACCCACACACCAGGTTCCAATGATAGTCGAATCCATACTTCTTGCAAGGGAGAGGGGACTCGATATCCCCATTGTTTACAACTCAGGTGGATATGAATCCATCGAGACCCTCAGACTCCTTGAAGGGATTATAGAGATTTACATGCCTGATCTTAAATATATGTCAGGAAAGTATTCAAAGAAATACTCCCTTGCAGAGGATTATCCTGAGGTTGCAAAGAGTGCCATAAAGGAGATGCACAGACAGGTTGGTGACCTTATAATAGACAAAAGGGGTATTGCTGTAAAGGGTCTTCTGGTCAGGCATCTGGTTCTTCCTGATGATATAGCAGAGACAGAGAAGGTTGTGAGATTCATAGCGGATGAGATATCAAGGGACACATATATAAATATCATGGATCAATACAGACCGTGTTACAGGGCATATGAATTCCCTGAGTTATCAAGAAGGATATCCGCAGATGAGTACAGAAATGCTATAAATATCGCATTGAGAGCAGGTTTAAAGAGAATAGATGGGGTCACGATATGAAGATCAGATTCCTCGGTGGAGCAAAGGAGGTTACTGGTTCATGCTTTTACCTTGAGATTAATAATTTAAGGATTCTTATTGAATGTGGTATGCACCAGGGTGAAGGAAGTACGGAAATGAATGCATCCTTTGACTTTGAACCTGATTCAATAGACTACATTTTCCTCACCCATGCACATCTCGATCATTCCGGACTCATTCCCAGAATTGTAAGGGAGGGGTTCAGTGGAAAGATACTCATGACTCCTGCCACAAGGGATCTCCTTGAGATAATGCTTTATGATTCAGCACGGATTCAGGAATCGGATGCAGAGTGGGCAACAAAAAAAGCACTGAGACAGGGTATGGCGCCTGTAAAACCCTTATATACATCGGATGATGTAAGAAGCGCAATGCCCCTTTTTGATACAAAACCATACGGAAAGATATTTCATCTCGGAAATGGTATAAAGTACAGATTTCTGGATGCAGGCCATATATTAGGGTCAGCAAGTCTTGAGATATGGTATCAGGATTCTGAAAAAGAAAAGAAGATTATATTCTCAGGAGACATAGGAAAGAAAGGCAATCCAATTATAAGGGATCCTGAATCTTCCTATGAAGCGGACTTCATAGTAATGGAAGGCACATATGGAAACAGGGTTCATAAATCTTTGAAGGAGAGCATAGATGAACTCGTAGATGCAATAAAGACCACATTCAAAAAAGGAGGTAATGTATATATACCTTCATTTGCTGTGGGCAGGACACAGGATCTTCTATATATACTTAACAATCTTGTAAGGGAAGGAAGACTTTACAGGATGCATGTATATCTCGACAGTCCGCTTGGTGAAGAAGCGACAAAGATATACCTTGCCCATCCAGAATGCTTTGATGAAGAGGCAAAAAGACTCTTTACAACAAAGACCCATGGAGATGCCCTGCACCTGCATTTTGTTAAGACCACAGAGGAGTCAGTGGCACTAAACAGAATTCGTTCAGGGATAATAGTGATTGCAGGAAGTGGAATGTGTGAGGGTGGAAGGATAAGGCACCACCTCAAACATAACCTGTGGAGAGAGGAGTGCGGGATAATATTTGTGGGTTATCAGGCAGAGGGTACTCTTGGAAGAAAGATAATAGAAGGTGCAAAGATGGTAAGGATACTCGATGAGGATATTGCGGTGAAGGCAAGGATATATACCATAAATGGTTTTTCAGCACATGCTGATAGAGATGAACTTCTTGACTGGCTCAGGGGTTATTATAACTCTCCCGAGATATTTCTTGTACACGGTGAAGAAAATGTCCTGAAAGAATTTAAGGATTTTATCAGAGAAAAGACAGACCTTGCTGTAACAATACCCGACAAAGGTGAGACATATTATTTATAGATAGATAATTTCAAACCTCATTGTATCGAGTTCCAGGACGACAAATGAAGGTTTTTTATAAAGCCAGCCTGAAAGTTCTCCTGGATTCACTATCAGAACCCCTTTTTCTTCCTTCACCACTGGTTCATGTGTGTGACCGTAGATTATTATATCGAAGTGCCCGCTGTCTCTAAGGGCATCAAGACAGTAAGGCTCGTGTACCATGACGAGTCTCTTTCCACCTATAGTGGTCTGATATGGCTGATTAAATATATTGCCATTGAACATCTCCCTTAAAAGTAATTTATCACCATCGTTATTTCCGAATATCCCAGTAAACCCTGCTTTGAGATTCTTTATTACTCTGCTTGTGAATGGAGATGTGAAGTCGCCCGCATGAAAGACATGCTCCACACCCTCAGAATTGAGTCTCGATACAGCGTTACTGAGATTATCAAGATTATCGTGTGTGTCGGATATTATTCCTATCTTCATATTGAGTCAGAAAAGTGCGGAAGATCAGAAGTTAATGTGAAGTATTGATGATAATAAAAATTTGAAACTAAATTAGAAAAATTCGATGCATCTATAGTCAATCCGCTCTTTAATAAGAGATGTTGTTACTTCAGGTCTTCCGCACCATGAGTTCTGTTTTTTAATTATTCTCCACCAAGATAATGAACTCTTTTTCTTAAACTACTGCTTTGGAGGAATCTCGACAAAACTACCGCCAAAGTATGTGTAGATAAGTTTACCCTCATCGATCAATTCCCTTAATGCCTCCTTAACCTCCTGTCTTGTTACACCCGCCTCTTCAGAAATCTTTTTCTCAATGTCAGACTGTTTCAGTTTCTTTTTGCCCATCGACTTTTCGACCAGATCATAAATCTTCTGTTTTAATTCATTTTTATCCATTACTTACCTCCTTATTTTGTTGCTGAGGGGTTTTACCCCTCAGCAATCACTCTTTTACCACTTAAATATCGCACCTGTTCTGAATGTCTCCCTTGCTATAAGGAAGTCATCAATGTGCTGGTGAGTGAATGGTAGACCTGTCACCCTGAAGAATTTTTCCCAGCCTATGCGCTCTATCCACTCTCCAACCCTCTCGTGTTTCATTGCATCCTTAACATATGCATCGAGAATCTTTCTCACTGCCTCCACGACCTCTGGCCACCTTGGAGGATTGTTTGGTATAAATGGCACAACGAGTTTAGAAAATCTGGGATATCCTCTTGAATTTGTCACCTTACCACCTGCAACTATCGCAACCCCGTCGAATTCAGGATCATGGATCTCCATTGGAGGGCATACTGTAAAACAGTTACCGCAGTACATGCATTTATCAGGATTCACCTTGACAGACTTCTTTGCAGGGTCAGGGCTTATCGCTCCTGTCGGGCATGATGCAATGGTTGATGGTATCTCACACATGTTGGGAACCTTCTCGTGATCAATTACAGGAAGCTTTCTGTGGACTGCAACAAGGGCTATATCAGAGCAGTGCACTGCACCACACATGTTTGTACAGCATGCTACTGCAAGTCTTACCTTATTGGGAGTCTCTTTTGTTGTGAAGTATTCAGCAAATTCATCCATCAGTACCTTCACAAGACCTGATGCATCAGATGCTGCAGAGTGGCAGTGAATCCAGCCCTGTGTGTGAACCACATTGCTTATCCTTGAACCGATACCTCCTATCATATATCCCTTTTCCTTTAATTCTTTCTGAAGTGGTTCAAGGTTCTTCTCATCAGAGACGAGAAACTCAATATTGTTCCTTGTCGTGAATCTCAAATAACCTCCGCAATATTTCTGAGCGATGTCTGCAATCTCTCTGAGAGTGTCTGTACTGAGAAGCCTTGGTGATGCAACCCTCACTGACCATATCTTATCACCTGAATTGGCAACATGAACCATTACACCGGGGCTTAAGATCTCATGATATCTCCAGTTGCCATAATTTTTCTGTATAACAGGTGGCAAAAAATCCTTATAATGTGGTGGACCTATATCCGTTCTTCTCTGCGGTGTCGCCATGATGTCTCCTCCTTTATTTATTTTTTAAGTAACTGTGAATTCGGTATAAGTTCTTCCTCTTTCCAGAAGTAGAATGGATCCCTTCTTGGTTCCTTAATCTGCTGTGGCTGCGGCTCAACCCCTATATACTCAAGGAACTCTCTCATCCCTCTTCTTATTATGAGTTCGCCTATCCTTTCCCTGTTCTTTCCATACTCATCCCAGTACTCCCACATCTTCCTGACGAGTTCCTTTAATTCTGTATAAGGTGGTTCCATCTTCATAAACGGCACTATCACCCATGAGAGTGTCGCACCTATAACGAATGGTGCCTTACTTCCGATGAGGATCGTGGCTCCTCTTTCACCTGTTGGTTTTAATGCCTTTGTCATCTTTGATATGCAGTGCATACATCTCACACAATCTTCATCATTTATCTTGAGGGTTTTTCCATCATAACTCATGCATCTGCTCGGGCATCTATCGACAATCTCTTCCTTGATATTCATTCCCTTCTTTGCATAATTCTGGACCTCATCCTGGTTTATCTCGATCCTGCCCTTCCATGTTCCTATGATAGAAAAATCCGCACGGGCTATTGATGCAATACAGTCTATGGCACAACCTGCTGTCTTGAATTTAAACTTATATGGGAATGCAGGTCTGTGGATTTCGTCCTGGAATTCCTGTGTTAAACTGTAGGTTATATCGAGTGTATCGATATTTGACCATTCACACCTTGCAGGTCCAACACAGCAGCTCGGGGTTCTCATCGCAGAACCTGAACCTCCAAGGTCCCATCCCCTCGATGAAAACTCAGCGAATACCGGTTCGAGACTGTCAGTATTTGTGCCAAGAAGAATTATATCACCTGTGGAACCATGGAAGTTTGTCAGACCACTTCCATACTTATCCCATATATCGCACATCATTCTGATTGCATCGGATGTATAAAAGAAACCAGCAATGGAGTTGATTCTTACAGTGTGGAAATGAGCGACATTGGGAAATTCATCAGGCAGTGATGAATACCTTCCTATTACGCCTGAACCATAGCCTCTCACACCGACTATACCACCGTGTTTCCAGTATCCGCGTTTATCTCTGTATGACTTCTCAAGCTGTGCAAGTTGGTCCCGAGCCATCGCGGATTTTTTTGCTGCCTTCTTGATCTCTTTGACAAAACTTGGCCATGGTCCTTTTTCGAGTTCATCAAGCAGGGGAGTCTTTGGCAGTTCACTCATGATTTTCCTCCTTATATTTTTTTATGATGGCTTATGCCATTCAAGACAAAGTGAAACACTAAAAAACTACAACAGAGGAGTATTTATGGTCAAATTAAAAATATTAATCAATAAATCACTTTTATTTATTATCTAAATCAATTATCACTGCATCCTCACCACATTCAGGGAACCTCGGGCACCTGAGACAGTCTCCCCATATCTTCTGGGGAAGTTGAGATTTGTCTATCATCCTGAAACCAAGGGAGATAAAAAACTGTGGATTATATGTGAGTGCAAAGACCTTCTTTATGCCAAACTTCCTTGCCTCCTGAAGAGACTTCTTAACAAGATTTTTCCCTATACCCATTCTCTGGTAGTTCTTCAATACAGCAAGAGACCTTATCTCTGCAAGGTCTTCCCAGAGGATATGGAGGGCACATGTCCCTATTATATTACCTCTCTCTTCACAAACATAAAAGTCCCTTACATTCTCATAAAGTTCATTGAGAGACCTGGGAAGCATCTCCTCCCTTTTAGCAAACTCATTTATCAGCCTCTGAATACTCTTCACATCAGAGACAACCGCTTTTCTTATCTTCACCTATAAAATCCATCCCCTTTCTGATAAGTTCAATATTGGTATTTATGGTGGATCTTCTTGAAACAGATGTTATCTCATTGAGTGCATCGATCACACTTTCGATAGAAACAATTCCTGTCTTTTTGAGAAATGCTCCAAGCATTACCATATTTGCGAGTTTTGGATTTCCTGTAGAGGCAGAGAGACCTATCGAGGGTACACAAATTATTCTCTTATCTTTCATTATCTCATCTTTCATGTTCGTTGAATCTAAAAATACCATTCCCTCATCCTTTAATCTCGGAAAGAATTTTTTAAAGGATTGTTCGTTAAAGACAATGAGATAGTCTATCTTTGAGATGACAGGTGAACCTACCATCTCATCAGATATAACCACTGTACAGTTTGCAGTTCCTCCCCTCATCTCAGCACCGTAAGAAGGAAACCATGTGACCTCCATACCTGAAAGCATCGCAGAATGGGCAATGAGTCTTCCAAGAAAGAGTATTCCCTGACCACCTGAACCTGCTATCACAATACCTTTTTCCATATGATTACTGAACACCGGTCATGTCCTTTAATACACCGGGTGTAAAATATCTCTCCATATTCTCTTTAAGGTACCTCAATGCATCAAGGGGTTTCATATCCCAGTCTGTGGGACATGGTGAAAGGACCTCCACAAAACTGAATCCCTTTTTGTTGATCTGATTTTTGAAGGCATTCATAATATATCTCTTTACCTTCATTATATTCTGAGATGATGAGAGCGTTCCCCTCGCAACATAAACCGCACCATCAAGGGTGGCGATCAGTTCAGAGACCCTGATAGGATATCCATGCATATCCTTATTCCTTCCAAGGGGGGTCGTTGTTGTCTTCTGACCAATCAGGGTTGTTGGTGCCATCTGTCCACCTGTCATGCCATATGCGGCGTTGTTCACAAAGATAACAGTTATGTTCTCTGATCTTGAAGCAGCATGTATGATCTCTGCCATTCCGATCGAGGCAAGATCACCATCTCCCTGATATGAGAATATTATCTTCTCAGGAAGTACCCTTTTTAAACCCGTAGCAACAGCGGGAGGTCTTCCGTGAGCTGCTTCTACCATATCTATGTCAAAATAATCATATGCGAATACAGCACATCCCACAGGTGCTATGCCTATAACATCTTCCCTGATACCGAGTTCATCTATACACTCTGCGATAATCCTGTGCAGTATACTGTGACCGCATCCCGGACAGTACCTGAATACCGTATCCTTGAGACATTCGGGTTTCTCGAATATCTGTTCCATTACTCCTTCCATTCCTCTCCTCCTTTCTTAAAAACAACGATTCTGTTCTTCCCCATTGCCTTTGCTTCATACATCGCTTTATCTGCAGCACTGAGAAGTCTGTCAGCATCCATGAAATCATCAGGACATGAGGTTATCCCCCCGCTTATGGTTACAGAACATACACAGTTGTCTGTCTCGAATACAGTCTCGGCTATCTCTTCTTTCAACCTTGTGGCTATACTGAGAGACTCACTTTTTGGTGTATTGGGAAGAAGAACTATAAACTCCTCACCTCCATATCGGGATATTATATCAGATTTTCTGAGTATCCTTTTCATTATTTCACCGATTCCTTGAAGTACCTTATCTCCAACAAGGTGTCCATAAATATCATTTATCTTCTTGAAATCATCTATATCTATAAGGATAATAGAAAAATGCGAGGCGTATCTCTTCACCCTCTCTATCTCTCTATCGAGGGCATCATAAAAGAATCTCCTGTTAAAAAGACCAGTGAGTGAATCTGTAATAGATAGTCTCTGTATTTCATTGAAGAGTCTCAGTTTCTCAAAGATAAGGGATACATTATTGCCTATCAATGATACAAGGGATGCAATCTCGAGATCAAATTCTCTTTCTGTCCTGTTACCCAAAAATATATATCCGATCTTATTTCCTGAACTCACAAGGGGTATGGCAACAAGGAATCTGATGTCTTCCCTTCTGAAGGGCTCTATATTCTCCAGTTCTTCCTCCTCAAAAAGATGCATGGGCATCTCGAGTTTTTCAAGGATGGGTTCAAGTCTACCTTTTTTAAGATCTTTCTGTAGTGCAAAGGAAATCCCTTTATGGGATTTGAGTCCAAAAATATTCTTTCCTGACTCGTCTTCCTGAGGTGTGAGTATCCAGCCCAGACCAAAATCTCCTATGAGAAGGCATCTCTCAAGGATGCTCATATAAATCTCTTCCTGGAGTCCTGATGATATGAATATCGAGGAAAGTGAATTCACAACCATCAGTTCTCTGTTCCTCTTTATGAGTTCCTTTTCGATATCAACATACCTTGTTATATCCACAAGATAAAGACAGTGGAGGGCTTTTTCGCCATGGATGCCTGTCTTTAAATTCCTTGAGAGCCTTATCTCATATGTATTCTTACCATGCTGGATATGGGATTTTAATCTTACATCTCTCCTCAGCGCCTCTGTGATATCCTCTCTTAAATCCTTGAAGATATATATATCCCTCAGATCCTTACCTATTGATGAACTATCTATACCAGCTATCTTCATGAAATTCCCGTTGAAGTCAACAATGGTGAAGTCATCCCTTATGATAACAAGGGGTATATCTATTACATCGAGTAAATGAAATCCTGTGTTCCTTAATATTGTCTCGACCATTCCTTAACCTGCCTCTTTCTTTATTATACCCTCAAGAATACCATAATCGCTCACAGTCAATTCTTTCATATTGAAGAAGGTCATAATCTCTCTCACGAATACAGCACCTCCCGCAATAATATCCTCCCTGCCCTTTTCAAGCCCCTTTATTAACCTTCTTTGAGAAACATCCATATCGAGAATCAATCTTTCCATATCTTTCACATCCTCTATATTTAACCTGTGTCCATGAATCCTCTGAGGGTCGTAAGAATCGAGCAAAAGATGGATGGAGGCAAGGGTGGTGCATGTTCCACCAGTTCCGATAAGGGATAAAAATGGAGTTCGAAATCTCTCGAGACTCTTCATAAGGTTTTGTCTGATGAGATCTCTTAATCCATTTATACCATGGTGCGGTTCATACATCATCTCAGTAAGAGTCACGACACCAAGAGGAATGCTTATCTTTATATGTTCATTACTATTTCTTAAAATAACAAACTCCGTGCTTCCGCCACCCATATCGAATACAATGGCAGGATAACGGATATCATCGAATCCAGAAAGTACACCTTCAAGTGTCAATTGTGCCTCCTCCTCTGGAGTGATAACCCTGAGATCGATTCCTGTCTCATCCTTTACCATCCTTAAAAATTCGATCGAATTCCTTGCCTCTCTCAGGGCATGTGTACCTGTGGCAAGGATCTTCTTCGAGCCCCTCCTCAGACTGACATACATGAAGTGCTTTATTGCATCAAGACTATCCATCATCCTTTCTCTCTTTAAAAGACCTGTATCTTTCAATGAGTCAGAAAGCCTCGTTATCCTGCGTTCATGATGGAGTCTTATAACCCTCCCGCTCTCATCAACAAAACCTATAAGAAGTCTGATGGAATTAGAACCTGTATCTATCGATGCTATCAGGTCTGACTTTTTCGATCTCACCTGTTCTTCTCTTCTTGACCTCAATATATCCCTCTTTAAGACTCCTTTCTCCTATTATAATCTGATAGGGGATACCTATGAGGTCTGCATCCTTAAACTTAACTCCAGGTCTCAGATCCCTGTCATCGAAAAGAATATCATGTCCCTTCTCCCTGAGGAGATTATAAACCTTTTCTGCAACTGACATGACATTACCGTCCATACTCAGAGGTATAATCTCTATATCGAATGGTGAGATGCTCTGTGGCCAGATTATTCCATCTGAATCATGATTCTGCTCAACTGCAGAGACCATGATTCTTGCTGGTCCTATACCATAACTTCCCATGACGAGGGGTCTCTCAACACCTGACTTATCGAGATAAAATGCCTTCAGTGGAATGGAGTACCTTGTACCGAGCTTAAATATATTTCCTATCTCTATAGCCCTCTCCTGTCTCAGTGGAGAACCACAGTGAGGACATCCATCTCCTTCCTTTGCCATATGGATATCATGCCATTCTGCATCAAAATGGACTCCTGCCCTTATTCCCTTCACATGATAATCCTTTTTATTCGCACCTGTTATGTATGAACCCTTTCTGAGCACACTGTCAGCCACCATCCTTATACTCTTTCTGCCCTGAGGTCCAAGAAAACCGGGCTCCACACCGAGATTTTCGATAATCTCTTCTCTGAGACATGTTCTGAAAGGACCTATTATCTTCTGGAGTTTCTTTTCATGGAGATTCTGATCACCCCTTATCAGGGCGATAACGATCCCTGAGTTCGTCATGAGTGCAAGGGTCTTTATAAAATTCTTTTCATCTGTTTTTAAGAAATCTGCAACCTCCTTAACTCTGCTGATATCAGGTGTGTATATCTCTTCATAAGCAAGATTATCAGGAAAGCCTCCATTCTCAGGAATCGAATCCGCTACCTCCACATTTGCAGAATAACCGCATTTATCACATAACATGATATCATCCTCGCCTGCTGGTGAAGGTGCCATAAATTCATGGGACTCACCACCTCCCATCATGCCCGGGTCAGATTGAACTTCATAGAATCTGAGCCCGCATCTCTCAAATATCCTGTGATATGCCTTTCTGTGAAGTTCATAACTCTTTGACAACCCCTCTTCATCTGCATCAAAACTGTAACTATCCTTCATGATAAATTCTCGCGTTCTCATGAGCCCTGCCTTCGGTCTTGCTTCATCACGAAATTTCACCTGAAATTGATACCATATCTGCGGAAGTTCTCTGTAAGACCTGATCTCCTTCGAAGCAAGGTATGTCATAACCTCTTCATGGGTCATACCAAGACACATCTCCCGTTCTCCTCTATCCTTCAGCCTGAACATCTCCTCCTTGATCTCGTACCACCTGCCTGTCTGCTGCCATATCTCTGCAGGATGCAGAGCAGGAAAGAGAAACTCTTGTGCTCCAATGCGGTTCATCTCATCTCTTATGATAGCATTAATCCTCATGAGCGTCTTCCATCCAAGGGGCAGGAAGATGTAGAGACCCGATGCGAGTTGTCTTATAAACCCTGCCCTCAGAAGCAGTTTATGGCTCACTGCTTCTGCTTCCTGAGAAACTTCCCTGAGGGTCGGTATGAATATCTTTGAATAGAACATAGTTATAAATTTTAATTCATATAAACCCTTTAGTCAAGGAATGCCTCTTTTAGGTTAGGACATTGTATCCACTCTGGCAAGCCATGGTTAAGAAGGATGAAAGCCCATGACTGATATTCCCATTATATCCTAAGACATAAGGAACTTCCAGGTTTAATCCTCAAATGGCAAGAAAGCTCATTAAGGCATATTTTAACACAGACAAAAACATGTAAGAAGTTCAAGACTCTTAAGACTACAGGGAAAAAAGTAAGGTTATGGCCGCACAAGGATTGCGAGAAATCTCACTGAGGGGGATTCAGGTAAAGCCCTCAATGGTCAGGTATGTATTTAGAAGATACAAGGCTTCAGTAAAATACAGGAAGAGACAGAATGAAGTTCCTCAGTTATTCCTGTGAAAAGAGCTTCACAACTTGAGGGCTTGGCATTAGCCATAAAAATGATCCTTTAGACTCATAATGGAAGAGGAGTAATGAATTCTACATCCCGCAGTTGAGCTGTGTAAAGACCTGAAAGAGTTCTTCTTCAGGGCGATGAGATGGCAGTGGATGTATAATATTAAGAGGGTGTACTCTATGATATGGATGACACCTTATAAGAAAAATATTCCTAACTATATAGCCTTAATTCCTGTAATAACTCTTAACAAAATGATATGTTTCTTTATCTCTTCTTCCAGAAAGGGTCTAATGAAGTGGATACCATGTCTTAACCAATGACACCTCCAGAACTGGCTCTTAACCCTGCTCTCTTAACCTCTCCTCGAATTCACTTATACTGCTCACCCTTATAGCGAGCCTGTGAAGTCCTTTCAATACATCCCTTGATTGTATTGTCTTTATTTTTTCTTTCAATGGCTCTCCTACAAACCCGAACCTCTCCTCAAGTGC
>FWWL01003415.1_pt1 | contig 28984 bp, 33 predicted proteins | sample 2228331 | NCBI WGS metagenome assembly FWWL01 (sample SAMEA103939775, study PRJEB20133) | metagenome
TTCATTTATGGACCGTGTGGTTAATTTTTTAGAGGGATGGCCGATTAAGGGGACATCTCGGGTTTTTTCTATACATATTTACTGGTATCCCTTTATTTTGTCCAGTGATAATATTTATATGGTTTATCCAGAGGAACGCTGGATAAAGGGAATGTTTTTCCCCCCAGATGATTTTGACCCTGATAGGGTTTTTTTGCCCATTAAATTAGAGGTGGATTTGCTTAAGAAGAAGATTTTAATTCTTGTTTCCCATCGTGATATTATCAGGAATTCTTTTTTGGTTGCACTGGAGAGATTTCTGACAGAATGGCGTCAATATCGGTTTATGATGGCGGAGAAGGGATACGGAGATTTTCTATCATATAAATTTAGTGCGGACTGGGATAGCGGGAATATTGCAATTAAATATTTGGGCGATTTTGCAACGCCGACTAAATTGAGTATTTTATGATTTTTTTGAAGCTTAAAAATTTGTTTGATTATTACCTTGACAGGATTAAAAGAAGGGAATATTTTGAGCCTATGGAATTTGTTCAGGATTTTCAAAAAACCATACGCTCCATGAATGAAAATGAGTTTAATTTGTTTTTTAAAATTATAGAGAGCATGCCTGAAAAAGATTGGACCATTCAGGTATTTTATTTTATTCTTATTTTAGAATGGTGTCTTAAACATCAAATTATTAAGGATTATGAAATTAGAGTAATGGATGATAATATTGAATTTAACCCGATTTTTGAGGAAAAGGATGAGACCACGCGCATCTATAATTGATAAGCCTAAACCCTTTCTGGAACCAAGATTATGGGATAAGAATAATTTACTCCATTTTTTTGTCAAGGATAAAATTTTAGCATTTGTTAATAAGGTTCTATTACCATTTAGTGCAAGGGATAAATGGCTGGAGGATATTGTTATTGGAGGTTCCTTTACTACCAATCAATATAATCCTGAATCAGACCTTGATATAGCAATTTTGATTAATTTTGAGGAATTTTGTAGATATAATTTATGGTGCAGGGATACCTCGCAAGCATATAGCGTTATTAAAAAAAGAATGGATTTATTAGCACGGAATTTAAGGGAAATAAATGGTGTCCCGGTTAGATTTTTTTTATCCAGAAAGGGTAAGGAATATCCTTCTCCAGGACTTTATTCTGTTTTATGTGATAAGTGGATACGTGAGCCTTTTTTCTTTCCACTTGAACTTGATCCAGATGAGCTTTTTGCTATTTTTAAAAAATTTGCTAATATAATTGCATATTTTCTCAGGTCTGCTGACCCTGATTTGAGGCATTTAATATGGCGTGAGATAGAACGGCAACGGCAACTTGAAAATTTCAGGCGGGGTGATTTTAATGAATTGAATATTATTTATAAATATCTGGAAAAAATTTTAAGGAGACAAGGATATGTTTAAAAAAAAGATAGAAATGGAAATTAGAGGTGAAAAGCAGGTTATAGTTTTATGCAAGAAATGTGGTGAAAAACACCTTTTATCAGAGAAATGTTATACAGATGAAGAAGATAAAAATCTAATAAAATTGGAGAATTATAAAAAAAATATACGAAAAGGCAATACGAAATAAAAGTTATTTTATAATATAGGTATGGCATTTTGGATAACAGCATCTATTCCTATTAAACAATTAGGGGATTTTAATAGTTTTAGACGTAAGGCTGAAACCCTTAAGGTGGTTAATGGTAGCAATTTGCTTGATGAAACAATTTTTGAAAAAATGGCAGCATTGTATGCAGTATCTCCTAATCCACAGGATTACAGATATCTTTCTGCCCTTGCTGTAAGGGCAAATGTCCCAAATAGCAATGGCGATGCAGTATCTCCTAATCCACAGGATTACAGATATCTTTCTGCCCTTGCTGTAAGGGCAAATGTCCCAAATAGCAATGGCGATGCAGTATCCAGAGAGGAGCTTTTCAGGTATAGGCCTTTGAGGCGATGCCGTTCTTTTGAAACCTTTATTCATTCGCCGTTGCATGTAAATCATTTTTCTTCAAATCCGAAACTGGCAAGGGGATTTATAGTTGATGCAATTTATAATACTTGGGATGAGGATTTTGAATTTGTAGAAACTGTGGTTGCAGTGGATAAAACCAAAGACCCGATCCTTGCAGATGCGCTTGTTTCAGGAAAGATTAATAAATTTTCTATGGGGTCTATTGTAGAATCGTTGCAATGTAGTTTATCCTTCTGTAAAAAAGTAGCGCATAAGCAATCTGAGTTATGCGAACATTTGCGTTCTCAGAAAATGCAATATATCAATGGTGAACTATGTTTTGAATGGAATATTGGCGTTGATTATGAGGAATTGAGTGTGGTGGATAATCCAGCAGAGAAGATGGCAATGACGCGTAAGGTTCTTGGGAATATTCCTAAACTTAGAAATGTTTTAAATTATTTACCGCCAGCCCAGAGGGAAGGGTTTGCTATAGCAGCTTCTGAACGGCATATTTCTTGGGGCGAATTGATGGGACTGGATAAAAGGGATTTTGAAATTATTGATGAATATGTTAGACTTTATGGGAATAAAATACCCCCATCTGTTTTGGTGGTATTAAAAAAGATAAAAGAGGCAATATAAATGGCTGATTTTTTAGAAAATTTAAAAAAGCGATACTTAAATGCGCCTCCAGAGGGAAAGGCTCTTTTAAGGGAAAATATACTTGCGTTAGCCCATTCAATGGGAATGGGAGACCAAATCAGGCAATGGTTTGAGGAGGTAGATAGACCTGTATTAATGTCGCAGGAACAGGGATTAACCGAGAATGTTGAAGGATTTAAGGCTGAAGGGCCGAAGGCGCAGGAAGAATCAGAGAAGGAGGAGAAAATAAAAGAGGAGGAGAAAAAGGAAGAAATTGTAAAGGAGGAGGAAAAAGCTGAGACAGAAAAAAGTGATAACCTTAAGGAAATAATTATGCGATTGGACCAGATAACCGAAAGGATTAAGGAGCATGAAGATGCGCTTGCTGAACATAAAAAAATTCTTGAAAAATTAATAGAGCCTGAAAAATTTGAAGATAAAAAGGAGGAATTAAGGGAAAAGGATACTATAACTCCCGGTGAATTTGGGGTTCGTTTTTCTGATGATGATAATAAAATATATAAAAATCTTAAACGAGAGGGATATTATGAAGCAGAAAGTAATATCCCACAAAAAAATGAAAAGGAGGATAATATGAGTTTTAAAACACCTACAGAACGAAGGAAAGAAAGAATTGGTAAAAAATTAGCACAGGCGCAGGCACAGGAGGAGCCTAAATCGTTGTCAGAGTTTTATGATATTCCGAAGGATATTGAAAAAATGAAAAAACTTCCACAGATTCCTGAGCCACCCTTTGTAACTGAGGAGGAATTGAAGGAAAGGAAGAAAAGGGAAAAGGAACAGCTTAAGGAACGGGTATGGGATCTTTCAAGACTGGCAGCTGAACTGGATGAGGAAAATAAACGATGGATATTAAGTTATGAGGGAAGGCCTATTGCGATTGTCCCTTATACTGAAACGGCTGTTGATTTCGAATCTCGTAAATTTGGGACTGAGCTTTTAAAAACGCTTGTAAAGGATGGACTTGATGCCCTTAAAGAAAAATTTGCCGCACAAATTTTAGAATCGCAGGAAAAGGAGGAGACTAAAGAGGAAAAGAAAGAGGAGAAAGAGGAGAAGAAGGAGGAAAAGGAGGCGTTTGAATTGAGATTTAATCGTGCGCTTAAACTTGCCAGAATGGTGCTTGATAAAAACCTAGCTGAAAATCCATTAAAAGGAAAACTTTTTACAATTTTGAATCAGCGGGCAGGCATAAAAAATCCGTCTCCTTATATTGAAGAAGCCTTCAGGTCTGCAAGTGAAAAATATTTTGATACCATTATATCCCTTGCTCAAAAATATATGTCTATGGATGATAAGACCTTTGTAGAGGTTGAGGATTTTGTGAGAAATGCTAGAGTACAGATCCCTGAGGTTGTAGTGGAGGAAAGAAATGATATTATTAGAGAGGTTGAGGCAGAGGAATTAAGGCGAAGGGCCAGCGCGGGTTCTATACCTGTTACCACAACATCATTTGAGAAAATGGACCCGCTTAAAAAGGCTGTCCCAAAGCCTATGAACTGGTATTCAATAAAACAATAAAAGGAGGATAGAAATGATTGACAAGAACAGATCAAGAGTAAGATTCCGCCCATTTTACAAGGTGGACCCTTCAAGTGAATGGGAGGAAGGGCAAGTAGCAACATTAGTTCAAATTGGAGGAGATGTATTAGCAAAGAAATATGAAGCAGGTAGTGGTGAGGTCCCGCTGGGAATCTTTTGGTTCCCAAAAACAACTACACTTACAAGAGTAGATATTGAATCTGTGACATTAATAGGGACCACCCCGGTAAATTTGAGACATGCTAATTTGGTGTCAGGTTCAGAAAGGGTAACAAATCTCACAGGGACAACGGTCTATACGGCTGGAACAGATTATGATATTAATTACACCAATGGAACAATTGCAAGGATTGCGACAGGCGGAATAGGCGATGGGGAAACTGTGATTGTGAGATATAGATTTAATATCCTTGCAAAGGACCTGGCAAGAATGCCACAAAGGTTTGAACGTGTGCCAGATGCTACAATAGGGTCAGGTACTATCACCATTGCTAAGGGACCAGCAGAGATTTATACTGACCAGTATGATACATCTAAAGGGTATACGGTTAATGCATTGCTGTATGCCAATTCAGAAGGTAAGATTACATCCCAGGCTGGAGGTCCTGTTATTGGTAAGGTGATTGACCCACCATCTATTGGATTCCCATTGCTTGGATTTGAATTAAGACCTGTAATTACATAAAATTTTAAAGGAGGCGGAAGATGAAGAATCCATATATTAATGAGATTTTAGATACAATGGTTCCACCGGCAGGTGCAAGTTACCAAAAACCTTCTTCAGAGCGAGGTGGTCAAGTAATTGAGAAATACCCGCTTAGTAGAGCAACACATGAGAATAAATTTACTGATTTTGCAACAGGCGGGGGAGAATTGCCTATTGAGTGGATCAATCCGAAAACAGGTGAACCATTTAACCCGCATATAGGAAAGATTAATGAACAAACGGGTAAATGGATGGCATCTGAGGAAAGGGTTTTTGGTAAGGGAGGAAAGGAACTTAACGCTTACGACCAGAAAGAGGCAATCCAGAATCTTCAGAATATTTTGAATCTTTCGGCGTATGAGACCACACGACCGCTGGTGGTTCAAAAAGGGCAGGATGTAGACGAACAGATAAGGGTTATAGCGGAATATCTAACTGATCCGAGTGGTGTGGGATTTGCAAGAGCAGGACAGGAATTGCTGAACCCGATTAAAGAAGTTATTGATTATGAAGGATGGGCTGCAAAGATACTTGCGCCAAGACCAGTGCGTCGTGGTGAAGTTGTAAAATACGATCGTGATGTGTTTGTGCTTGCATGGGTTATCGGTGAGGACGGTGAAACCCCTGAAAGCCAGGTAGGCGGTGAACATTTCTTCCCACCTGAATTTGAGATTACTGCCTTTCCAACAATTGAAATCAGGAATATCTATCAGGCACAATATGATATCCTTGCCAGGATACAGGACAGGGCGCGTCAGGCTATTGAATTCCAGCAGGATACAGCATGCAAAAATCTGTTAGATGCTGCTTCTACCACGGTAAATTCAGTAATTGGTTTTTCATCCCTGACGCTTAGTGTAATAGAGCAAATCAGGAATCAGGTGGAAAGGCACAGGCTGGTTGCAGATAAAATACTAATTAACAGGCAGGAACTTTCTGATTTACTGGAACTTGCTATAAGTGCACCAGTTCGTTTTGACCCTGTTACACAGCGAGCTGCGATTATGCTGGGGTATGTAGGGCATATACTTGGAATGAAAGTGATTATCAGTGCTGGGACAAATACCTTTGAGGTCGTTAAACCAGGGGAAGTTTTTGTGGTTACCTTCCCAGAATACCTCGGAGGTATGCCGATCAGGGTAGAACTGGTAAGTCAGCCTGCTCCTCTTTTCCCATTCGGGCGTGCTGTTCAGGGATGGCTGTGGTATATGCTCCTCTCCCAGATTGTTATTAATGCAGCTGGTGTAGCAAAAGGGATTAAAGTATAAGGAGGTCTAACATGGATAGAAAAACAATTAAGGATTATATTGCCGACTTAGACTGGTGTGCAGAGACGTTGGAAAGGAAGGGGCTGGTACGATTTGCTGAGGAGATTGACAATATTAGTGCAATGCTGGAGGATGGTGCACCTGAGGATGTGATTACGGAGAGCATTTTAAGGGTATCTGATCTTCTACACGAATCCCGTTTGATTTCTGCTAAAGAGGAAGAGGAAGAAGAAGAAAAGAAAAAAGAAAAGAAGGCTAAGGAGAAAGAGGAAGAGGAAGAGGAGGAAGAAGAAAAAAGGAAGGCGAAGGAAGAGGAAGAGGAAAAGGAAGAAGAGGAGGAGGAAGAGGAAAAGGAACGAAAATCATGGCTTCTACGTCGCCCACCCTATGAATACCCATATAGATACCCATATAGATACCCATACAGATATCCGTATAGATATCCCTATGAATATCCTTATAGATATGCAACAGAAGATAGATTATCTCCTCTTGCAAGGCGGATTAGACGGATGAGAAAAAGAAAGGAAGAGGAAGAATAATTTATTATGACAGATATTTTGTTTCTTGATGGGCAGGTCCGTAATAAAAAAATAGTGTTGGGTCAGGACCTGCCCGAACTTCTTGAATCTTTTATTACTATGAATGCCGAACAGGCACTTCTGGACCATATTATTTTTAATCCTGTTTTTTTGTATATGATTAAAAATGAATTTCCTGAACTTGCAAAGGCTGGGTATCAGATTTCTATTACAGAAACGGAAACGAAGGAGGGTAAGGTTATTTCAGGTGAAATCAGAAAAGCACAATTTACCTTTTCTGTAGGTTCAGTTTTAATTACCCCAGAAGGGAAAACAAAAATTTTAGGTGGGGTTAAAACATACCCTGATTTAATTAGATTTATTAGAGAAACTTTATAAATTAAATTAGGAGGTGCATTATGGTTAAAAAATTTGTAGAATTTACAGATTCTAATCCTGCAGATGAAAGGGTAAAAGGGGATACGGAACGCATCTCTATTCATGCGTTGATTGAGGCGAAGAAGCCAATCTGGGTTATAAACAGAAGTAAGGAATTTCTGGGTATCCCAATGTTTATTATCCTTGATTTGGGCGGACGACGGTCTGAACCGATTCCCCCTGGTCCTGAACCATTTTGTATTTCGGATAAGATTTCAAAGAAAAAACTTGAGGACTGCGATGATTTGTTCAGGTTGATTGACAAAGGTGTTCTGGAATTGATAAGCGATGAGGAGGCGAAGGATTTTTATAAGAAAAATCCAGATGCGAAGAAAACATTGGAGGCGAAGGTTAAGGCATTTCGTGCGCCAACGGAAGGCGGTGCTGTAAGAGGGTTCAGAGATATTTTTGGTAAAAATGTCTTCAAGCAAATGCAGGCATCTATAGCCACATCTGAGCCAGAAACAGTAAGGGGTACGCCAAAAAATATTGTTAATCCAAAGGTCCAATGGTTGGTTCAAGGGCTTGAGGATAATATAATTGATGTGGCAAGATTTCAGAATGAAATAATGTCTCTCCCTGACGGTCTTACGCCTGCTGATAGGGCATTTATCAAGACGAAGCCAAAGGCAAGCGCTGCTCTGGAGGCAATGAAAATTTAAATGGCTGAACTTTTTCACATAAGGGCAGATAATTGGGTTGAATTTCAGCAACAGCGAGGAATAAGGTTCAGCACAACAGGATTTCAGATAGATGAAGCGCATGCAAAAGCGCTCTGGGATTCCTTTGCGGGTAAACAGGATAAAGAGAAGTTAATGGACTGTTTTAGATTTGCAAGGTCCATAGGTATAGATGATGAGGATAACTTTTGTGGTAAGATTTTTTTAATGGTTAAAAATAGATTTTTATTCCCTGTTATCACGGAGCGAGAACAAAAGGAGAAATTACCTGATTCAAAAAAATCCTTCCAGTTGTTCAGGGAATTTGTAGAGGAGTTAATTAGATTGCATGAGCAAAATCCAATGCCTGAGGAGTTTTATCAGCAAAAATTTGGGATGGAATATAACAATTTTATGATTGCATTAAAAAATGCCGTGGAATTTGCTAGGGACAATACTGAACTTGTTGTTATGCTTAATTCTATATCTCCGCAACTTGGCGAACAGATATTTTCTAAATGGTTAGTTATACAAAGGGGAATAAATGAAAAGGTAGGATTAACAAAAAGGATTGCTTCATTAAAAAAAAGATTTGAGATATTTTTGAAATATGGAGAGTAGCTATGGAGGTAAAAACAAGTGAATTAGCATTAGCTGCATATTTACAAACTAAAGGGCATAAACTAAAAGAAATTGTATCAAAGGATTCGCAAGCTTTTTTTATTTTTGAGGATAGCCCTGACTTACAGAGGGATATGATTGCTTATACCAATTCGGAATTTGCAAGATTTGAAGCTTATCTCAGGGCATTGAGGAAAATTGTTTATACACTTGTTAAGAAAAAATAACGATGTTTGAAAAATGTGGGATATAACAAAGGATGTAGATATTGTTCATAAGGATTTTGATGCGTGGATAAATTTTGAAATAATTAACCCTGATACTGGTGAAAAGGTAGATTTCCAGTCGTGGCAGGTTAAACTGTATGGGTTCAGAGAGAAATTATTATCCTCTGACCCATCCATAATTGAAAAAATAGATACTGGAAAGTATAGATTCCATTATATCCCCGAGAATTTTTCAAAAGAATACGAGCTTTTTCTGAGTATATTAGGAAATATTGATGCAAATAATACTTTTTTTCATAACAGGCTGATTAAACCATTATCACCTACGGTTTTACGGCATATAGTTCTTTTGCGTAATCAAATTGATAAAGCAATGAAATCATTGGGTAAAAAGATAGATGAATTACAATATTTTGATAATAAGGAAGCGCTGGATTCTTTTTGGCGTGATTTCCCAATTGGATATACAGACCAACATTGTGTTTTATACCTTGAGTTAGGACTGGGAATGATTAATATAACTGCGCCTTATACTGCCTTTACCCTGATAGATTTTCCTTATGCTTATGCAAGTAATATTTTAATTGATGCTGCAACAATTGCTGCCCTTGAATCACAGGGTATTTTTTCAATTGATACAGATTTTGATTATAGTTTGGGTGGGAAATCTATTGTAGTGAGACATTTTGATAATATATCATCATTTTTAAGGGATATTGCGGATAGATTTAACGAGAATCTTAAGGTATTTAAATCTGCATATAGAACGCGTGGTACAACACTGATTCAACAGCCTTATGGTATAATAGGATTCAGGCTTATACAATTAGCACCAACCTGGCTTGCAAGGTTTGGTATTGGGGTAACTCGTTGGCAAGGGTAGATTTATGAGTATAGCGTGGGCGCCATTTTGGAAAAAGTTATTTGCAACAAGAGCATTACCGATTATAATAGTGCAAAATTACAGGCTTCTGGAAGGTATGGGTGAGCCTGTTTATTTGCTTCTGCGGGGACGAAAGGCAGATTTTGTTAAAAATAGTTTATCATTTAACAATAATGATTTAATTGAGGAAGGGGATTTTTGTTATTTTGTTTTTTGGAAAAAAGGCGATGATATTAAACAATATCCTGATATCAGGGATCTGAAAATTATAATGGATTCGCAGGAAATGGTTAATGTTGGATTAAAGGAATTTATACAAAAACAAAAACATTTTGCCCCTGTTGTTATTAAGGATAATGCAGAACTTAATATAGAACATGAGGTCAGAATTTATTTTAGCAAGGAATTACTGCAGGATACTCATAGTTTTGAGGCGGAATTTTATTTTATCCATCCTGAATTTGATTTTCTATATGGACAGATGGATAAAATGGATGAATCCTATGGTGCACCATACGGCTGGCGGCAGATTAAATGGCGTGGCTGTTATTATCGGAATAAATTTTATAAGGGTGCTTTCCTTATTGCTCTACCCGACCTCAGGCGTGACCTTGCAATAGATAGAGCAGGTATGACAATAACATCTGAATATGATGCCTGGACTTCACCACCTCCTCTATCTCCGATTCTTACAGAACATGATATAATAGTAAGGCTCAATGGATTGAGATATGAGATTCGTGATATGACAAAGAATATGATAGAAAATATGCTTGTACAACAGGAGTTTAGGATGAGTGAGATTGAACCGTCCAATCCTGTTTATCAGGTTCCTGTTGAAACTGTTAATGGTGTTTTAGAAGGATTTCCTCGTAAAATTTATAGCGGCATATAATGCAATTTTTTCTGGAAATAAAAAATGAGGATTTGCAAAGATGGCGCAAAAATTTAATTTTATCTTTTTTAAAACAGGTAGCGGAGGAAAAGGCTCTGCAACTTGCTAAAATGGAAGGGGTGGATGTTAAAACCATAAAGATTGAAAAAAGAGGTGAAGATATCTATGTTAATTATGGTATAATGAAAGAAACAACACAGAATGAATTTAAAAAATTGGCGATTAAAAAGAAGGTTATAACATAAATGTATTTTGCACTTAAACGATATGTTACTATACAATTTATTAGATATCTTGATGCGATATTTAAAGCGCTTAAGGATGGGCGCTTAAAAGCAATAGATATGGAGGGTACCATAATTAAACCAGAGGTTGATGTGCATATTGCAAGTTTTGATAAATGGAACCCTCGTATGCTCCCCGCCATTACAGTTGATGTTCCAAGTGGAGGGATACAATTGGGGAGTATAGATAAGGGGTTTGCGGGTGAGGAAAGAACGAATGAAAACCCCGCCAAGCATTTTTTTGTATATCCAGCCACAATTTCCTTAGATTTTACCTGTTATGGACGGACAATAGAGGAACGTGACCGATTGGTGGATTTAGTTGCCTTTTTTTTGACCAGATTTGATATATATGATTTTTTTCTAACAAGAAAAATAAGAATATCTGAACCTATTAGTTTTTCAGGATTTGGTGATGAAATACCACCCGGTCAGGATTTTAAGATATATTATGGGACATTAACATTAGGTATTAATTCTGAATCTATTATAATAGAGGAGAGACAGGTTCCAACTATTATGGAAATTATTGCAGAGGTTGAGGACCCTGTTAAAATTTGATTTGACAAAGGGATTTTTTGGTGATAAAATTTTTATAAATTGGAATTAGCCAGTAATGTAGTTTGAAGGAGGATTAAATATGGCTAATCTTTTACCAGGTGTGGTTGTAAGAATAGTTCCTGAGATCGCTCAGGTTACATTGCCAGCATTTCCCCGATATGTTTGTATAATAGGTCAAGGTGAGCACAGACTTAGGAGAAATAATGAAGAAGTTATAAGGTCTGCAACTGAAGTTTTTGATTATCTTTCGAAAAGACCATTTTTAGATATAATAAGAGTAGGACTTGTCCCTGATGCACAAGATTTTATAAGTCCAGATCATTATGTGATTAAGGTAGAAGCAGGTGAAAATGTAGGGATAGAATGGAAGCCTTTACTACCAGCAAAAACAGATGATACCCTTTCTATATCAGAACCTTTTGATTTGTCAATTAATAATAAAATCTATTTAAGTGTAGATGGAAGACCAACTGTTACAATTACTGTTTTGGGGGCTAACCAGTCTGCTGTTACAGCAGCGGAGGTTGCAACAGCAATTAATAATGCACTTAGTACTGCATACGGCAGTTTATATGCAAATGTTGCAGAGGTTTTTGCAACTAACAAGGTGCGGTTAAAGGCACCTAATCAGGCACCATATCAGGGCGAAAAATCTATTATTACAGTTTATACTGGCGCAAATGATTGTTTTGAAACAATTTTTGGTGATTATGGACCACCCAATTATCCAGATTATCCAAATGTGCCATTGGTTTTAAAAGGGACAGGAAAACAACCTAATGCGGGTGAAACCTATTATGTTACATATAGATATCCCGCACCAGATTCTACTTATGAACCCACACTTTATTTTGATCTTAAGCCGATTTTAGAGGAACATGGTACACGATTTTTGGATGACCCTTCTAATCCAGAGCATATTAACGAAATTGCACTTATGGCGGAATTAGCATTTCAGGATTTGCCCGGACGGATACCTGGAATAGTAGTTGCACAACTTGATTTTAGAAGTTTAAGCGATCCATATAATCCAACAGATTTTGACCGAAGGACTGCCTTTCAGGAAATGATTGCAAAACTAGAGCGGGTAACACAAGGAAAATTATATATTGTTCCATATACAACTGATGCCGATACGATTGATGCTCTTTTTTCACATGTTAAAAGCATGAGCAGGCCTGAGGTTAAGGCAGAGCGAATGCTTTGTATCACCATGCCTCCTAATAGTACGGTTAATGATTATATTGGGGCACAAGGTGCTGTCAAGTTTAATTCAGAAAGGGTTATGCTTTTCTGGCCACCTGAAATTACAGTTAAAACATTAAATAAAAAGCTACCCAATATTTTTGCCCCATTGATTTATGCGGCAAAAAAGACATCCGTCCCTGTCGGGACTCCTATTAATGTAGAAGAATTGCCCGGTATAATTCTTAATACCCCTGCGACATTTAATGAGAAAAAGGCACTTTTGGCTGCAGGTGTCTCTATTATAGATATAGACCAAGGACGAACAGTAATTTTGCATGGAATTACGACAAGGACGGATTTTGTAATTTATGAGGAGGAAAATGTTGTAGATATAGCAGATTATGTTAAGGCTATATGGCGTAACAGAATGATGACATTATTTAAAAACGCACCAATTGATGCAACCACACTTAGTTCAATGGTTTCTATATCCTATGCATTAATGGAAACATTAATCAGAGACAGGATAATTACTGCGGTTAAGGATATTATAGCTGTGCAGGATGCAGTGGAGCCTAGGATGGTCCGTATGCGTGGAAAGGTTAAACCCATGTTCCACATGTTATATATGGATATAGAATTTGTCTTTTCAACAACAATTTAAAGGAGGTACAAAATGATAATACCTAATACGCAGACCAGAGTTTTCTATAGTTATACAATAAGGATGAATGGTCATCCGATTGGGACCATTCAGGAATTTAGCCCATCTGCGAGGAAAACGCTGGAAAGGGTAAGGGAGATTTCGGCTGAAAGAGGTACAAGGGTTATTGAGATAGTTCCAGGGGTGGTGGATTTTTCTATTACTGTTTCGCGGTTGGTTTTGTATAAATCTAAATTATTTGATGCACTTGGATTTGAGGTTGGTAGTTTGGAAGATTTAAATACACCATTTGAAATTGAGGAGACCTGTCAGTTTCCAGATGGAAGAAAAGAAACCTTTTTATACCATGAATGTCAGTTTGAAAGTATTGACTATACCATTAGTTTAAGGGAAACAATTGTTACAGAAAGAGCCACAATACAGTGTGGCTATGTGACCAAGCGTATCGAGGGTTAATTAATTAGATTCCTTGGGCTTATCTAAGCCCTAGATACAATCTATACAATTAAGGAGCTTTTATGGAGGAAAAACAGGAGAATTCTGTTTTGGATAAGGATAAAAAAAATCCAGAATTTAATATTGATGATTTTTTTGATTTTAGTAAAAACTTTAAAAAGATTAATTTTAGGGATCTTTTGTATATAGGATATGTTCGTTCAGGGGAAATTAGGATTTCTGATGATTTGGTTTTTGAATGTAGAACGCTTTTGTTAGATGAGCTTATTAAATGTGCAGAGGTTGCTGCAAAGAATTCTAGTATTGAAGGTAGAAATAAATCTTATATGGTAGAATACCTTGTTTATTCTATTATATCTATAAATAATCAGCCATTGCTTATGGATATGCGAGAAATAAGGGATTTCAGGGAAAAGTATAAAAGGGAACCAACAATGGAAGAACAGGCAAGATGGGTTTTACTAAATAAAGTGCCTCCTTTTTTGGTAGAATTTTTGTATATGATTGCTATTAAATTCAAAAATGATTTTGATATTTTATTTTTACAGGAAATAGAAACGAGGATTAAAAATGTTCTCAATGAGCGTAGAGAATTTACCTTATCCAATGCTTGAATTTATATTGGATGAAGATATTATTCTTGATGTAACGGCGTTTTATAAATTAAATTTAAATGAATTACGGAAATTATCCATTTATCAGATTTTGTTTTTATATATTGGTCGTTTAAGGGAAGAAAATAAGATATTAGCATTATTAGAAACACTTAAAATGTGGGTTAATCCACAACTTTATGCTGAAGTGAGTAAAAAGACGGAAAGGCGTATTAATGAATTTTTTGATGAAACATTAGAGAATTTGAGACAGGGGATAATAGATGCCAGATAATAGAGAACTTAGGGGTTCATTTAAGATAGATACTACGACAGCGCAAAAAGCCCTCAAGGAGGTGGAATCTTTTGTTAGAGGAATAGTCCGACAATTTGGAGCAGGTAATTTGACTGCTGCTCAACAGGTTAGACTACAAAGGGAAATTGCATCATTTGCTGAAAGTCAGTTTAAAAAACATAGAGATATTAATGTCCATCTTAAACAGGCTGATGCCTTGGTGGGTGCAATTTCTAAAAAATGGAAATTAAGTTATGATGAACTTAAACGAATTGAATCAGCTGCTAAGGTAACTAACCTTCATGGTGGTAAATTATCTGAATTGGGTGATGCATGGTGGAGAAAAACAAGATCTGTGAGTCAATGGATGGAAAGATTAAGAGAGGGAACCAAGGATGTTGTAGATGAGAGTGGTAATATTGTTAAACGGCAAACGTTAATGGATAAGGCATTGCTTGGATTAATTGGCGGTTTTAAGGATTTAATCAGGTATTTATTACCCATGTCTGCACTTGCAGGTGGATTTGTAATAGCCATTGCAAAGTTATTTGATTATACAATGAAGATTAGGGCAGAAGCTGCACAAATCTATACAAAAATGGGGGATATTGGAAGGGTAGGAGGGATAGTTTTATCGCAAGGCCATGACCTTAATGATGCGATTGCAAGGCTTGGATGGAGGCTTCGGCTTGGCGTGGAATCAGCCAGGGAACTTATTCAGACCTTTGTAGAAGGCGGCGCTGCTTTAAGTGGAATGGGCGATAATATAACAAGGATTGCGGATAGAGCATTTGTTATAAGAGCAATACAAGAATCCACCGGTGTAGCCATTAATAAACAAATAGAATTGATTAATACCTTACAACGAAGTTTTGCAGAAGTTCAAGAATCTTCAATAGAAACCAGTGATGGGATAGAATTATCCACCAGAGAATCTGATAAAATGGCAATAAGATTAGCAATGACCGCTACTGAATTTGCAAATATGGGAATTTTATCGAGTGATGTATATGATGGTATGCTTGCTATTGTGAAACAGGCAGACCTGCTTAACATAGATTATAAAAATGCTGTTAAAATTTATACAGATTTGCTTCGGCTTAAAAATGCAGATATTGCAGCAGGTAAGGGATTAGCATTTTTGTCTGACCAGAACTTACAGACGCTTGCAGAAATGGCCACAAAGGCAAGTGATTTAACCTTGAGCTCTAAGGCAATGATAGCGGCCTTTGCGGGGCGTCCTTTTGGTAGTTTAATAGAACTGGAACAAGCATTTGTTCAACCAACGGAATCGCTTAAGCTCTTGATAGAAGCGGCGAGGCGTCCAGTTCAATTAATGGCTGGTTTGTTGCGTCCTGAAGATGCAGAACTTTACCTTAGATTAATGCAGGAGAATAGTGATCATGGTCGTGCTATGAGAAGATTGACTTATGACCTTTATCAGTCATTTTTATCTCAATTTGGGATTTCTTATGAGATGTTTGATGCATTAGTGCAGGGTGGTGAAACGGCATTAGCGATGGAAGAAAGGATTAGAAGTATAGAAACTCAAGCTGAGAATTTAAGGCCTGAAATAGCAGAAATGGTGGATAGAGGTGCTGCTATTGTGAAGGCAGCAGGAGGGCTTGAAGGCTTGGCTAACATAATTGCTACACAAATTGTAAGAATAGCTAACTTTGTGGAAGGGATTTTTAGATTAATGCCTTTTGTAGGTGGAAGGGAAAGGGAGGCAGAAATAGCGGCAAAGCAACTAGAAATTATATTAAAGGAATATCAAGCTGCTGTTCCAGAAGGGGCAAGAAAACAAATGGAGACAATTGTCACAGCGGGTAAAATGTTATTGGAAATAGGAAGGGGAACAGTGGGGCAAGCAATGGAAACCGCTGCACGTGGTATATTAAAAGAGGAAGCAAAAAAACTTGGGATGGAGATTGATTTAAAGATGGTTGCAGATATGAATGTAACCCAAGTTACTAATTTAATAGAGGACATGCTTAAAAAGGTGCAAGAGGAATTCCAGAGAAAAAAGGCAACACAACAAGCACAAAGAACGCCGCCTACCGGTGGACCCAAACCTGAAACCATTGAGAGAAGGACGATTACACAAACAATCTCGCCAAGAGGATAACTATGCCAAGAGAGGAAGAATTATTAATTTTAAGTGTTTTTGACAAGGAAAAATTTTTTGAGGTAGAGAAGGAGCCTGTACCACTTGCAGAAAATAAGGCGCTTGTTTATAGAACATTTTTACCCTTAAATCCATATTCAGTTACATTTTCTAAACCGCGTAGTGTTTCTTTTCAGCAAACTGCAGCACCACGAAGGTTTATTATTCTGGATTGGGGAATGGATATGCTTACTATGACGATAAGGGGACAGACTGGTAGAATTTTGCCAATCCAAAGCCCAATACAGGATATTCAAGATATACAGGACCTTATAAACCAATACAATTTGAATTATGAACAATTAATTTCATTACCGTTAAGTCCTCCTTCTTCTTCTTTGAATTCCTTTGTTTCAGGGGTTTTATTTGGGCGTAATGAAGAACAAATTATTACTGATTTGGGTGAAAATCTTAAAGGAAATACAATAAACTTTGCGGAATATTCTAAATTTCGTTATTTAATGTTTAAACTTTTAGAATTTATATATCAAAAATTTGATGCTAATACACAGATGATGCGGATAAATTGGATGAGAAAACAATATTGGGGAATTATTACAGATTTTTCGCATACAATTGAGACAGGTTCCCTATGGAATATAAAATATGAATTTACATATAAATATTTACCAGAGATTTCTTTTATTGAAGATTTAGAATATAATAAAGAACTTATTAAGGATACTGTGTAATGGCACTTAGATTTACATTTCCATCTTTTTATAATCATCCTGAGTTTGTGGTAGATTATGAATCGCCCAGTCAATTTTACAGGCCACGATTTTTTGTGCAGATTCCATTTAAATATAATTTTATAAGGGAGGATCCAAATATCGCGGATGCAATAGTTCAGGCTGTGATTAAGGCTACAAAGGTTTTACTCCCAGAACGAATGGGTATGATGGATTTACCATTTGCTACTATTACAAGTAGTATAGATGCAGAAACGGCATTGCAGTTTTTCCCATTTTTATTTAATTATTTTGTTGGGTCTATTACGGTGACCAGAAGTAGAGATGATATTGGGTCTGCCACAATTTCGCTTAATTTCCATAAAAAACAGGATATTTTTTATGATTCCATGAAAAAAATTTTTGACCAAGTTTTTTTCCCGGTTTGTCCATTAAGGATTTATATGCAGGGTAGATTTGTACCAGATATGGTATGTGTTTTTACAGGGTTTATAACAGAGGTTTCTTATGAGGAAAATCCTACCTTTAAAACCATTACAATTTCTTGTAATGATGCTGCTAAATTGCTTGTTCTAAGCCCTGTTAATATTAATCCTGGTATTGCGGATAGAAGGAAATTTATGTCTGTTGTGACAAAGGATAAGAGTGAGGAGGAACTTCAAAATTTAACTGTAAGGCTATTTAGCAACATTTTTACTCATTTATCTTATCCAACAATTCTTAAATTAATGATTTTAGGAACACAATATTTGACCGAGGAAGAAAGGAAATTATTACCATTTACATTTCCTTTTGATGGTATATATAATATAACGGAACATAAGTTAGATTTTAAGATTTTTGAAGGTTCTTCAGCAGAGGAAAGGGCAACGGTTAAACTTAATAGATATTCCTTCCGTCCTGCGCTTGCAATTAAACCAGGGCTTATCTTTTGGGGATATAATTTTATCCCTTCCAGAAATTTAGATACAACTACAAATCAGGTATTTAATTCAGATTATACCTCCCGCTGGGAATTAATAAGGGAGGCATCTGCAAAGGTCTTTTTTGAACTATATGCAACTGCATTAGGGGATTTTCATTCTCATCCTTATCGATTTAACCCACCCTATATGCTTTATGATTTTTTTGATGCTTCTGGTCAACCTAAACAATTTAAATGGCGAGAAAAATTGAAGATTCCACCTTCTGTGTTTATTTTCATGGAGGATGAAATTCTTTCTGCAAGTTTTAGTTTTAATGATTCAGGATATGTTACTGCACTTGATGTTGTAGGTGAGATTGCACCTTATGCAGAAGGTTCAGAATCCGCACCATTTTTAATCCTAGGTGAATATAACGCTCCTCGTAGAATTATGGAAAGGATGGGGTTAAGGTATAGGAGAGAGGTTAATTCGCTTATTAATAATTTAGGGTTAATGGTAGATGCGATTATGGGTGATACATCAGAGGTGAGGAGGCAACTGGAAAAATGGAAGGCAGAACATCCTGATGCAACTGAGGATGAAATTAAAAAACAGGAAAAAGAAATAGAAGGTAAGGTTAGAAGGGCAAAACTTGCCAGACAAGCACAGGATCAAGGAAGGGAGGCACTTAAAGCGCTTGCCCAAGAACGGGCAAATTTGATTAATGGTGCATTATATAGAGGTTCTATATCTATGATTTTGAGGCCAGAATTGGAGGTTGCTAAACCTTGTTATATTCCTATGCGAGATGAATTATTCTATATTGATTCCTTTTCGCATAATATTTCTGTTGGGTCTGTTGCAACAACAACAGTTAATATTATGTATGGTAGATCTAAAAAAGAAACATTTAGTTTTTATGAATATTTACAAAAATTACATGCATTCCATCAAATTCCTATAGAGCCTTCTTCTATAAGTAATATGCTGGAAGCATTTAAAAAACAAAAGGAGATAGAATCAAAGGTTAAAGCGCCTAAATGGGGCGCTTTTAATGTTAAACCAAGATGAGATTGCGACTTGTTAAAATAGAAAGTATTGATCAAGATAAACGAACAGCAACAGGCAGTTATTTGGATGGGACTGGAATTTTGAATAATATCTTATTATGTGGTCCTGTTGAGGAACTCTCTTTGCCAAGGATATATAATGAAAAGGGAGATGAAGGGTTAGGCGAGGGTCAAATCGGTGTGGTTCTTTTTGACGATTTTGAGAGACCTTTTTGTATTGGATTTTTAGAGATAAATAACCCTGCAAAAATTAAGAAATTTTTAAGACCAAAGATTAGACCGGGCGAAATATATAAACGAGGACCCCGGAATCAGGAATTGTATATGGATACAAGGGGGAATTTTTCTATTTCAGGTGGACCCGGTGAAGGTATTACTTACAATGTGGATGAACGTTCATTAAGATTTAAGTCTAATATTTTTAATTTTTTTGGCATGGGGTATGAGGTTTTAACTGGTATTGTTAAAAGATTGGGACGGGTGATTTTAAGGGCAACAGGAATAGCCTTTGAATATACAGTTCGGCTGGTAAGACCTGTTACAAATTTAAATGTAGCGCATTTTGCTATTGGTGATATATATGATGAGAATGGTGCACCGATTTTGGGAAAGTTGGAACAGGCTGGTGCGCTTTTGAGAATTTTTAATGATATGGGAATTAAGGTAAGCGAATTGATAATAGATAAATCAGGAAACCTTATTTTTGTCCTATCTGGTGATGTTAAAATGGAATTTACAAATAAATGTGAAGTATCAGGTGATAGTATGTCGCTTCTGGTTAATTCATTAAAAATCGGTGGAGAGACAAATCTTGAAAAGGCTATATTGGGTGATACTTTTTATCGTCAACTTTTTTTAACGCATACGCATTCTACTGCAGTAGGTCCAACCTCACCGCCTCAAATGGTTATAGATGAAAAGTTAATTTTATCTGATATTGTTCAAATTAAAAAGAATATTTAAGGAGGTCTAAAATGATGTCTCAGGGCGAAATGGCAACCGTTATTTTAAATGCATTAAAGGAAAAGGGTTTTCCAACTGAAGCGGAAGTTCAAGGTAGAACCGAAAGTACAGGGCTTGATAAACTTGCTGATGCACTTGCCAAAGCGATTGTAGAATATATACAGCAAAGCGCAGAGGTTGTTATACCTGCTGGGACATTTTTGATTGCTGCGCAGGCTGGTGTTCCTAATCCTGCCAGTATAATTTTGAAGGTTAGATAAATGCCAGAAGTGTGGGATAAAGGTGATAAGATTGTTAAATTTGCACGATTTGCATGTTTGGACGAATTTATTTTTTTATTTTGGTGCAGACAGCATAAAACGGTGGATGAAGCACTTAAATATATTAATATCTTGCGAGAGGTTTTATATTTATACAGGACACAGGGCAATATAAGTGCAATTGCGGGGCTCGTTGGTGCTATGAATATAGAGGAACTTAAAAAGGTTGCTGATTTGATGAATCAATATGAGGATTTGACCCTTTCTATACTTAATCAGACTATTAATTCCTTACGGTCCGGGATAACTAATCTTATTAGTCAGTTAGGTATCTGGCCAGATATAACAAAATGGACTGGATATACTCAGTGCCCTGGATTACAGTTATTAATAAGCCAGATTAATGAATTTTTTTCTGAACTTACTTATAATGTAGAATATTTACAATTTAAATATAATTATGCCAAGAATTTTTTACAGGATGCAGGCAGGATTGATTCTGTGGTTAATTCTAAATATCTTGAAGTTGCAATAGATATTTTAGACTATCTTGCAGACAGAGTTAATGTTTTATGCGCTCCGTTTAGATAATTTTAGGGGGAATAATTATGGCTTTAAAAGGTATAAAATTAAGATTACGGTCAAATGGAAGATGGGATTTAGACCTTGATAATATTGGAAAAATAAAAACTGTAACAGGTTCGGATAAACTTGCAATACAGGTTGCAAGGGCAGTGATGAATAGTTCTGTTTTAGGTGGATTTATTAATACGCCTGTAACAGATATTTCAGGAGAACGGATTGTTTCTAATTTATCGCGATTTAAAAATTCGCAGATTTTAATGACAAATGAAATTCCAGCAACCTTTCAGGGATATAAGATTTATAAATCCCTTGATGCAATAAATTATAAATTACTTACACCGGTAATTATAGAAAAGATTTTTATAGATGAAGAAGTTAGAAATGATATACAATATTTTTATGGATTTACTATGATTGAAGATGATATTGAAAGTGATATTTTTGGTATAACACCAGTGCGTCCTACCAAGGATACATCTTTACAGAATATTTATATTTTAGGTAATATAATGATTGAGGAAGGGAATGGAAGGATAATTTTCAGATTTCGTAATAAACGTGAATTTAGTTCAGCGGAACTTCTGGATAAAATTCAGGGTGTAGAGGTGATTAAAGGAACCCCTGAAGAACCACGGCTGGTCCAAATTAGAGTTAGAATTTCTAATCTTGCAAGAAGAATATCTGATTTAACATTAAGGCTTGGGGAGGTCTAAAATGGCACTTATTACTGTTAAAAGCTTGGAAGCTATTATACAGCAATTAAGAGATGCGGCAAGAATAAGATTTCCAGAACTTGATACTGGATTTACATCAATTGAAAATGAATTGCTTTTTGTAATCCATGCATACGCTGGCAGGGTTTTTATGCAGGAACTGGCAAATATTGTGGCTCAAATAGATTTAACAACCTTGACAGGTGAACGATTAGAAGAAGAAGCAAAAAAATACGGTTTAGAAAGAAGTGCTGGTAAAAAGGCAACAGGATATGCTACCTTTTTTACCACCATAACGCCACCATTAACTGGATGGGTTATACCAAAGGGAACAATAGTGAGTACACGAATGGGGATTACTTCATTAAATTATATTACACAAGAAACAATTACAATTTATGCTACGGATTTTAAAACTGACACAAACAGATATGAAAAAACAGCATCTATTATTGCAGAAAATCCAGGCACAATCTATAATATCGGTCCTGGGCTAATCGGTATTATACAAACACCAATTGAGAATATTCAAGGTGTAACTAACTATGATTTTATCTCAGGTGGGACAGATGAGGAATCTGATGATGAATTACGTGAGGCATTACTGAAAAGAATAGTTGGGCGAAATATTGGCTCAGTTGAAGGAATAGAGGTAAGGATAGAGCGACAATTTGATCTGGTAGATGCAAAAATGATTTTACCAAGAGAATTAGATTCGGAAAGACTTACAGGAACAGATTTATTTGTTATATATGAAGCAGAGGAACAGGTTGTTGGTGAACCATTTGTATATATAACAGGACCTAAGGAATTTATTTTATCCCGTCAACCTGTGGTAAGAGTAAGCGAAGTAAGGGTTAACGGTGTTCCTTTAAATGCTACGGATTGGGTTCTGGTCAAGGACAATTCGCCAACACGAGAAAGTATTTATGCAAAGGATCTGGTTAATATTATTGCGAATCTTAATACAAATGATAATATATCAATAGACTATGTATATAGCAGGATAGATAGCATTCAGTCCTTTATTGATGCAAGGGAAAATAAAATTCCATCTGCCAATATATGGGTTAAAAGAGGGCGACGGTATAATGTCAATATACAGATGAGTGTTGGATTTAAACAGGATGTTGTAATTGCGGATGAACAACTCCGTATTATTAACGCACTTACCATATATCTTGATACATTTGATTTAGGTGAAGAACTGGATGAGTCTGACCTTATTTCCACTATACAAAGAGGATTTTCTAATATCTTAATTACATCTGTAGATTTTGTTGTTATTCAGAATTTCTACGCAGTTGATGATTACGGTAATGTTATAACGCCAGTTAATAATCGTATAAGTATGGATAATAAATCCTATGTGAGGCTTGGGACAGTAACATTCTTATAGAGGTTATTATGGGAATTAATATTGATTTAAAGAATGCATTGGATAGTGTTTTTTGGGACCTTTCTGATGATTCGTATATTTCTAAATTGCTTCGGACTCTAGAGGATGGGGTTTACGATGAACTTATACAGACCGTTAAGGATACTTATCTTAATATGTTTCCTATACGGGCTAAAAATATGGGATTTTTTTCTTCTGTTTTTCCTATTTACAGTCGTGTTAATAAATTTACGCCACCATTTTATAATCCACCAACTGAAACGGGGTTTGAATATTTTAAAATGAAGGTTATTTCTATATGGATGGGAACTGTTACTGCACCAACTTATGAGATGTTGAACTGGATTGCTGGTGGATATTCCTTACAACCTTGTTTTATAAGCAGGGTTGGTGATGTACTTGAGCGGAGCTGGTGGGTTGGTAATAGTTATCTGGATGGGGCTGTAATACCTGACATTTATGGTGAACCACGGACTTGGTTGCGTTCTGCCTTCAGTGCAACCGCTGATATTATGGTTACATTATTTTCTGATGGTGTTAATCAACTGGCAAATGAAGAAGAATTTAGTGAATTAAAAAATCTTTATAGACGTCTTTATGGTCCTTATGATATTTTATATGATTTAAAGGTTACTAGAGAACCTGATGGATTCTTTTTGTGGTCCTCTAATTTTGGTGATACCTCTAAACCAAATGGATTTGGTGATTTTGATTTATCCTCCTTTATCAATATGACAAAGGAAAAAGAATATTATGTAATTAATCAGGGCGCTAGTACTGCAGGATTTGAGACCCCAGAACGGATATTGCCTCAAGGAACATACGAATTTAATTGTTTTGAAATAATATTAAGTAATAGAATTGAAAGAATATTTGAATATTCACTGGATGGTGGTAATACATGGAATATTATTAAGCCGCTGGGCAGAATTGTTTTGAATACGCCAAAAAGTATAAAATTCCGTATGACAATAAATTTAATTCGTGATAGAATATTATATAGATTTATCAGTATGATGCTTAGACGCCTTGAAGGTATTACACCTGAAGGTACAGGTATTATAATAGAACATTATTAATTAAGAAGGAGAAGGGATTATGGCAGAAAGGTATGAATTTGAATCTATTGTAGAGGTTAAAATAATTGAATATGGGCGTAGTTTTTTTGTTGAATCTGTTAGGGTAGGTTTTGATATATTGATAGATTATCGTAAATGGGGAATTAAGGATATTGATATTGAATTAAGATATATTGAGCCTATTATTTTGCCTTCTGGCGAAGAATTAAAACCTGAACTGTCCGATTTTGAGGTTTCAATAGCATGGAATAGAGGAAATTCATATACGATTGATATGCTAACTATAGATCTGGATAATGATAAAATCCTTGTTAATGCATATTATTTAGTCCCAGTATAGGAGGTTTAAATGGCATTTCAAACAGGAACCGCTAATAATACAGATGATTTTTTGAACAAAATTTATGCATTTTTGCAGGATATTGGATGGACGCTTTTTGATAGCCTTTCTGCAACGGATAAGGTTTTTAGATCTATCGGGGTTTTAGGAAATAGAACCATTTTTATTCGGATAAGAAAACCGAGCCCTCCTGCAAATAAGATTGAATTGCTCGCTTATTCAGGATGGGATACAGGTTCACATTCAGGAACCAATGAGGTATTTCATTCTGGATATTCATACATTACAACAAACGATGCCGGGTCATTTATATATTGGCTTTATGGTGATAAGGACCACCTTAAAATGGTGTCTAAAATCGGTGTTTCTTATTATCCTGGTTATGTTGGGATGATTTTTCCCTATGAAACAGTTTCAGATGATCCTTATCCTTTTACAGCAATTGGTGGTTCAAGTATATTTACAGGGAATACGCCTATGAGGGATTCAGCAAATTCTTTGGTTTTTTATTCCACTATGGGTACTACACTTTCTTCTATTTTAGGAAGTACCACCCCTAATAGTAGAAGTTCTAAATTTGTTGCATTTCCTATACCTATTTATCGTACGATTGCTCCAGTTGAAATGAGAGGGGAATTTAAAGGTGTATGGGTTGTTAATAATATTATTTCGCCTGAGGATACAATCACAGCAGATGGTTTAACTTATAGGGCTTTTTCTAGTCCCGGTGGATTTGTATTTTTGTTTGGTCCGGAGGTATAAAAATGGCAAATTATCCTGGAATTGTAGTTCAGCAGGGCAATAAGGTTAATGCTGGTTTTTTGACAAGATTATATAAAACTTTTTTAAATTTTTTGGCTAAGGTGGTTCTCACGATAAGGAGATTTTAATGATAGTTCAAGAAATTGAACAGCAGATTTTTAATAAACTGAATGAATTGCAAATAAATTTTGATAAGGTTATTTTCCCATGGTGTTTTGTTGATTTAACTGTTAAATGGACTAATGTCCCTATTGAGGCGGATGTATTGTTATCAGGAGATATAACACATAAAATTAGATTTGTAATTACAATAAATCCTAATTATACTGTAGGTGGGAATGGGTCATTGTTTAATGTAGATTGGAATACTTTTACAGTAGAACAAATTCAGGAGGGATAATATGAAGAAAAGCAAATATTTTGACGATATGCTGGTTAGTGAAAGTCAGTTAAATTATACTGAACAAACAAAAGAAGAAGCAATTTTGGAACGAATGCAATCTGGTATCCAGCCCGGTATTTTTGTTGGATTAAATATTTCACAGATTACCAACACACAGATTAAGGTTAATCCAGGTATAGGGTTTACTGCATCAGGAGAAAGAATAGAGGTTAAATCAGGCGAAGAACCTACAATGAATTTTACACCAGCGGATGCTAATAAGACATATTTTATTATATTACGATATCAGGAAGCAGATATTCCCGGCAGTGAGGCGCCATTATTTGGTGGGGGTTATTCCAGTTCAACGCAGAGGAGGGATTTTTTTGTAATAGAAAAAAACGAAACATATCCAACTGGTGTGATTAATCCAGAAAAAACAATTCCAGTTGGAATTGTAAGTTTGGATGCGTCTGGACAGATTATTAATATAATTAATCTTGAGAATTTAACATCTAAATTTTCTATTGACCAGCCTTTATCAGTTACAGGTGTTTTTATTAATAGTTTATCAGGATTGAGTTCTATTCCAGAAAATGGATTGAAAAGTAATTTAAAATTTGAAATTAGTGGTGGTGTGAGACGTTTAAGCTGGAAGGCAGATGTAAATGCATCCTATGGTCCTGCAGTGGATATTACACAAAACGGATTATATAATATATATTCAGGTGCTCCATATAGTTCTGTTTATATAATTGTATATGTTGATGTAGTTAGTTTACCTACAACCAATTTAGATGAGGATTTATTTATTTTTGACCTTTATGATAGATTGACAAAAAGATTTCCAAGATTTTTCTCATATACCGATAAATTACATAGATTGATGCTTGGTAGTGGGATGCCAAATGAGAAAAACCCGCATGGGTTAACAATAGAAGATATCGGTGGAATACAAAGAATTGTAGATGAAATGGTTAAGCACCGTGACCTTCATCATGCAAACGGCATTGTAAGTCCAACTAGAAATGCACTTCAGGTAGGAATACAGAATCCATCTAGTCCACCAATTATTAATATCGCAGCGCCTGCACAAAATGAATTTTATTATGTTGATGGTGTTCAAAGACAGGTAATTAATAATACCACCCTCCAAATAGATACTACTGATAATCCGCCATATTTAAATTCAGAAGGTCAACTTGCGGAGATTTATGTAGATAAATTCGGGGATATTAAAATGAATGTGATTGCAGTGTCTCGGTCGGGGAATCCTGTACCAATTAATGGAATTGATCTTGTGGATGTAGATGATGGCTGGGATAATGGACCTGGTAATCAAAGATTAGAATTTGCTATAAATGCTAATTTAAAACAAATTAGATTGACATATACAGGAATAAATGGGGCATGGACCACTATTACTGCAGATGGTTATTATGAGGTTATAAGTCCAATTAATGCAAAAAAAATCACCGTTTATGTACAGCCTAATCTTTTAGTTACTAATGCTGTTTGGGACTGGCAGGCATTGCCTAGGGTTAATAAGGAAGAAAGTTTAATTCTTGCAAATGTATGGACAAAGAAGGTTTCAGGTGTTCCGACAATTATTCAGATTTATGATAAACGGCTCTTTGGGACAATCTCTAAAGATGAATTAAGGGATGATGTGTTTGAATTTAGCAAGTCATTTCATAACCGATTAATACAGGAAATACGGGGAAATGGTGTGATATATGGTCTTGGTATATTCCAAGCATCACCTACAACCATAAGCCGAGAAGCAGGTGTTTGTTTGGTTGGCGGAAAAAGATTTGAATTAGCGAGGGCTGATTATAATATCCCAAGTGATGGAACATGGTATGTTTATATAGACCAGAATGGAAATACAATAATTTCACAACTAGGTCCAGGGCTTCCCAATAATGCACGTACCCCTGCACTTGATTTTGTTCAATTAGCAAGAGTTACACGATCTGGTGGGAATATAACATCGATTGTGGATGTGAGGGAGGGTGTGGGGCTTATATCGCATAGAGAGAGGGCGCAATGGGGGTTGCCATTTAAAATGCCTGTTTCCTTAACACTAATTGATGCAAGCCAGATACTAGGAGAGGATAAATGCCAAGCAAAATGGGGTGACGGGGTAAATGGGTATTTCAGAATAATCTGTGTGCGTAGTGCTGGTGCTACTGGTAGAACTATATGGTATTTTACTCAGAATCTTAGATGGGATGGGACGAACTGGTATAAGGATGTCCCCCATAGAGCATCGTTCCGAAAAGCATTTTATACCTATGGCACAGATGAAATTCTCTATAAGGGAGGTGTTGCTGAGGAGGTCTGGTTTGTTCGTGCAGATGAGTATGTTAATCCACCTTATGGTCCTGTGATTTTTGACTCTACAAACAATTCTGGTTGGTTCATTCAACTTGCACCAGATCCACCAAATCATGTTAATTTCATAGGAAAAAAAGGAATAGATAGGTCTACCAATATAGATTTGGTCAATTTCTATAATTACGACGCTGGAAGTTTTATGGATATAGCAGTTCGAAATCTTATAATACAAGGCGGATTAAGACTGAAATATCTTGGGGCTGGGGCAGGTTATTCTGGGTCAATAAATCCTAATTCTGCTATTGTAGTGATACCAGTAATTCCGATAAAGGGCCCTTTTGTTTTTCCTGTTTTAACTTTTGACCAAACTCATAGTCCTAATATTATGATTTCTTTGACTTATTATTATTTTCCTTTTCTTTATGATGGTTATGTTTTTATTCTTAAAAATCATGCTGATTCTACACAAGATTATAATTTTAATTTTAGATTATTTAGATTTGATGTTTTTTAGGAGGTTATGATGAAATATACAATTTTTGCTAAATTTGGTGTTGTGGAGTCAATTCACTACGGAGATGGTGAAGTTTTTATGCCCGATTTTTTAGGGGAACGAGTGGTGGTAGAAGAGGACTTTTTTGCTACAGATACAGATTTTCAAAATCTTACAGAAATTATGGCAAAGTTGAATCATGTCAAGCGATGGTATAAAGTTGAGAATGGTCAGTTAGTTAGGAGAGATACACCATTTGTCCAGTGTGTAATTTTTTTATCCACAGATGCTCAAGACACTGTATCTCCTTTTGACGGAATTCCTGATGTTCCTGCTGATGGAACTTCAGTTGCTACAATTACGGTGGAGATAAGAAACCCAGAAACCAATCAAATTGATACCACTGCAA
>FWWL01003416.1_pt1 | contig 28984 bp, 26 predicted proteins | sample 2228331 | NCBI WGS metagenome assembly FWWL01 (sample SAMEA103939775, study PRJEB20133) | metagenome
AAACGAAAGCCTCTCGTATACTGTGTCTATGTTGTGGGATGCACACTGCCACCTCCATGATAAACGCATCATGGATCAAGAACAGCAAATCCAGGAAGCCATCTCCCTCGGCATCAGGGGGTGGGTGGTTTGTTCGACGGGACCAGATGATTGGGATGAGGTCGAAACGCTTTGTGACCGGGGGGATTTCCTTCTTCCTGCTTATGGGGTTCACCCCTGGTACCTGCAAAACCTTCCCCAGGCATGGGATGATAAACTCTACACCCTTGTCAAAAATACTCCCTCATTGATTGGTGAATGTGGTTTGGATTTTGAACGGGAGGATCAAAAGCTTCAAGAGGAGATCTTCCACATCCAGATAGCCATGGCGTCAGAGCTTCACCGTCCCCTCAATATTCATTGTCGGAAGGCATGGCATCGTCTTTTTCCCCTTTTGCAGCCGTATATCTCCAGAATACCCTTTTTTATTGTACATGCCTTTTCTCACAATGCCCATATTGCAAGAGAAATTCTCAAACGAGGGGGATATGTGTCTCTGGCTGCCTCCATACTCCGTCCATGGAATCAGGAGCGTTTCGCCAGACTCCTCCAGGAGGTTCCCCTCTCGGGGATACTTATCGAAACAGATGCTCCAGATATACCCCTGTATAGCCCTGAGATAGGTCTCTCGGGGCTTTCGCGACTCTCTCAACTCGTGCTTGTCGCCTCTCAAGTCTGTGAATGGAAATCCATCCCCAGAGAAACCCTGGAGGAACATCTCACACAAAAATGGCAAGAGATTCGTTCACTACTTCAGGAGATATCATAATTTGAATTTTCCCCTCTCTTTCCTTATAATAAAAGCCATACAAAAGAAAGGGTAAAACCCCAAAGGAGCAATCTGTGGATTTTATTGATTTGAAAACCCAGTACCAGAGAGATAAGGAAGCCATCTGGAAACGACTGTCTCACAACATGGAAAACGCTTCATTTATCCTTGGACCTGATGTGGCTGAGCTGGAGAAAACCCTTGCTACCTATGTCGGAACAAAACACGCCATTGCTGTAGCTTCGGGAACCGATGCCTTGTGGATTCCGCTGCTTGCGTATGGTGTGGGACCGGGAGATGAGATAATTACTACGCCTTTTACGTTTGTGGCAACTGTGGAAGTGATTGCTCTTGTGGGGGCCAAGCCTGTTTTTGTGGATATTGATCCCCAAACCTATCTCATAGACATCAATCAGGTGGAAAAAGCCATTACCCCGAGAACAAAGGGTATCATCCCTGTGTCTCTCTATGGGCAAACCCCTGACATGGACGCCCTCAACGCTATCGCGAAAAAACACAACCTCTGGGTGATGGAAGATGCTGCTCAATCGTTTGGTGCCATCTACAAGGACAAAAAATCCTGTAACCTCAGCGATGTTGCGGCCACCTCGTTTTTCCCATCCAAGCCTCTGGGGTGTTATGGTGATGGTGGCATGATCTTCACCAACGACGACGAGCTTGCCACAAAAATGCGCCAGATTGCCAATCACGGTCAACATGTTCGTTATCAGCATCGCTATGTAGGGATGAACGCCCGTCTGGATACCCTCCAGGCGGCTATTCTCCTCGCCAAATGGCCTCATTTTGAAGAAGAGGCAAATGCCCGTCACCGCATTGGGCTGCGATATACAGAGCTACTCAAAGACACCGTTGTCACCCCCGTTCTGGAAAAAACGACCACCAGAAGTGTCTATGCTCAATACACCATTCGTGTTCAGAACCGGGACAAGGTTATCAACACTTTGAAAGAAAAAGGCATACCCACAGCGGTACACTACCCCATCCCTCTCCATCTCCAGGAAGCCTACCGCTACCTTGGATACAAAGAGGGCGATTTCCCCCATGCGGAAAAGGCTGCTCACGAGGTGATGAGTCTACCTATGCACCCATTCCTCACTGAGGAAACCATACAATACATAGTGGCTAGTGTCCAACAAGCTGTCCGATAATGGAAAGCCAGAGTTTCTACCTCGTCCTCTCCGTGCTACTTTTTGTTCTGTCTGCCATGTTTTCCTCGAGTGAGACGGTTTTTGTTGGGCTGGATGAGACCCAGATCCGTACCAGCAAATACACACGCCTCAAAAAACAACTCCGTCACATAACCAAAAGAGGGGGAACTATTCTGGTTATTGTGCTTCTTTTCAACAACATGGTCAATATTCTTCTCTCCTCAATTCTTTCTCAGCAGATCTCCATCCAGAATCCATTCCTCTCCTCCCTGATCATTACGGGGCTCATTCTCTTCATCGGCGAAATGTTTCCCAAGACACTCTCGCTTTTCAAACCCGATGCCCTTATCAAGATCAATATTGTATGGTTCTATCCACTTTTCAGGGTATTTGAACCACTTGGACAACTCGTCTACAAAGGCATCGAACGTTTGATTAACTTCCTGCGAAAAATCCACAAAAACCCCTCAGATACCACCCATGATGTCAAGATTGAAACCCTCCTCAGTATTGTCTCTCGGGAAAACATCTTCTCCAAAGAAGAAAAAGACATGATCGAGTCGGTGCTCAATTTTGCCAAACGGGAAGTATGGAACATCATGACTCCACGTATTCGTGTTGTCAGTGTTGCCGCCGATACGCCTATCCCTGAGATTCTCAAGGTCTGTGAAAAAAGCCACTATTCCAAGATCCCTGTGTACGAGGATACCGAGGATAACCTCATCGGTGTCGTCTATATCCAGGATCTGCTGGAGTATGTTCACCGAGAAAAAAAACAGTCCAAAACAGCCCGGGATATTATGCAACCTCTGTACTATGTTCCAGAGACCAAAAAACTCTCCGATATGCTCGAGGACTTTAAACACAAAAAACTCCGTATTGCTGCGGTTGTCGACGAGTATGGACTCGCGGTAGGGATTGTGACTATAGCCGATGTCCTGGGTGATATCGCTGGAGAAGTCATGGATGAGACCTTTGGCCTTCACAAGAAAATCGTCAAACTCTCCTCAACAAGGTTTCAGGTTAGCGGAGACGTGAGTCTTATGGATTTTAATGATTATTTTGATGCCCACCTCCAGAGTGATACTTATGAAACTATCGCTGGTTATCTCATTGAAAAATACGGAGACATCCCCGAAAAGGGAACCATTATCCAGACGGAACAGTTTATCTTTACCATCCAGAAATCCACCGACAAACAGATTGAAACTATCCTGGTAGACATCAAGAAGAGGAAACGCACATGACATTGGCTATTGTGGGATTATTCTTCTTCTCGGCGTTTTTCAGTAGCAGTGAAACAGCCCTCCTCTCCATCAACCGACTCAAAGTCTATGCCAGACTTGAAGAAAACAAAAAACACGAAAGATTGATTTTCTTTTTGCTCCAGAACATCGATAATGTTATAGGAAGCCTTCTTATTGGGAACAATCTCGTTAATGTTTTACTTGCCATAATGTTTACCAAACTTTTTGCCCGGTGGTGGACAGATCCGATAGTGATATCGGCTATCACCATGGGTGTACTCACCCCCCTTCTCCTCTTTTTCGGTGAAATCGTTCCAAAAGTGCTTTCCAAGGAGTTTGCCGAGATATTTCTCAAACTCTTTGGCTGGCTTATTCTTATAATCTTTTTTGTCTTTTTCCCTATCCAGTTTCTCTTTCAGAAGCTTATTGTGGGCATTTTATGGGTATTTGGCGTCAAACGAAAACGAGGGGTCTTCAGTCAGGATGAGTTTGAGGCTTTGATTCAGATGGCTGAACATACAGGAGAACTCAGAAAGAGCGAGAAAGAGTTTATCGAGAGTGTGGTAAACTTCAAAAATATTAAGGTACGAGAGGTCATGGTGCCCCTGATACGTATGAGCTGCGTGGAAGAAAACGACAGTGTTCAACTCGCCGCCGCTCTCATGATTACCACGAAACACTCCCGTATTCCTGTTTTTCGCATGCGCGTGGATAATATGGTAGGCTACCTTGATCACAAGGATATTCTCAACAAACCCAGTGAAGAGCCTGTGAAGAAATACATCAAAAAAGCGATCTTTGTTCCGGAGTCAGTACCCATCACTCAGGCGCTCCTCGAGATGCAGCACCATGGTGTTCAGATGCTTTTTGTGGTTGATGAGTACGGCGGTGTTGTTGGTGCTGTTACCAATAGTGATATCATCGGTGAGATCGTTGGTAACTGGATCGATAACCGTGAAGAAATGTTCAAATATGAGAACGGTGTCTGGCATATCAGTGGAATGGCTAATATCGATGATGTCAACGAAATCGTCGGCACACGGATAGAAAAGCAGGATTTTGAGACCCTGGCTGGTTATCTTCTCCATGTTTTTCAACGAATTCCACATACTGGTGAAGTCTATGAATCCAGTTCCTTTATCTTTGAGATAGAGCATGCTACAGCTACCCGTATTGTCAAGGTAAAAATAAGCCACAAAAAGGGAAGCAAAAAACCCAAAAAGGAGAAACCAGCGTGAAACCCACACCATCTGTAGAAGAGATCAATCCCAGAAAAACCAAAATTGCTGACAGAGAGACCATTCTCCGTGTTGATCGGTATGCTGGAGAGGGGATGTGTATCGCCTATGAAGAGGGACAGGACGAAGGAAAAATCGTCTTTGCACGGTATGTTCTCCCCGGTGAGCGTATCAGAGCCAAGATCTACCGAGAAACCAAAGACTACGCTATGGCTGATCCCATCGAATGGCTTGAAACCTCATCAGAAAGACAATCCCCACCCTGCCCTTATTTCGGTTTTTGTGGTGGTTGTGACTACCAGATGCTCGACTACAAAAAACAACTCGAGATCAAAAAGCACCTTGTGCTTGAGACCTTTGCCCGGGTAGGCAAATTCCATGACATCCAGCTCACAGGGATCATCGAGAGCCCTGAACCCTTTTTCTACCGCAATACCGAGACCTTCAAGGTAAACGAACGAAAACGACTGATTGGTTTTTTCCGCAAGGATACAAAGTTCATCGTGGATATTGAAAATTGCATGCTGGCCATGCCTGGCATTAATGAGGCACTGGTAAAACTCCGTCACCAGGATCCATTTCCACCCCATAACTTCAAGGTACGCACAACTGTTCCTGGCGAGACTGTTGTGCACTGGGTTCGTTCACCCTACTATGAGGACAAACCTGTTTACGAACTGGTAAAAGCAGCGGGCAAGGAGTTCAAGTTCAAGATATCCAAAGACAGCTTTTTCCAGGTCAATACCTATGTAATCCCTCTCTGGCTGGAAAAGATCATCAGCTTTCTCGCTGAGGACAGGCATGAACGTATCTTTGACCTCTACTGTGGGATCGGACTGATTACCCTCTTTGTAGGGGAATTTGCCCGTGAAACCATCGGAGTTGAGGTCCAAAAAGCATCAGTGGATGATGCAAGACATAACCTTGAAATTAACGGCATCCAGAGTAAGATTGAGTTTATCCAGGCTTCGGTAGATGATACACTGGAAACCCTGGGATATGCTGATGTCATGATCATCGATCCCCCACGCAAGGGTATGGATCCCCATGTAATTGAAGTTCTTCAACAAATGCAACCCGAAAAGATCATCTACTCCTCCTGTAAACCAGCCACTATGGCACGGGATATTCGGGCTCTTGCTGATATCTACACGATTGAACAGCTCTGGATGGTGGATATGTTCCCCCAAACCCACCATGTGGAGATGCTCGCCCTCCTGCGTAAGAAATAAAAAAAGCAGAACCAGGTGGTTCCGCTTTTCGTTTTCTTCTGGTTCTGCTTTTCGTTCTCTTAAGGAAGAGTAAAAGAGACCTGCGCACTTGAATGCGTAACCTCCATCCGGTCGTTGTACCCCCAGACAGCCCAATAATAGGTTCCGGAAGATAGGTTGGGTGCTGTTGAGGAAAGAGAGGGATAAGCCTTGAAGTCACTATAAGAAACATTGCCGGCTTGCCCCGTCATTCCACTCGTCCACATCGCAATACAATCCTCGGTATTGACAATCTTTTTTCCTTCAACCCTGATATTATTGGTAAAAATTCCCACAACCTGATAATAAATCCCTTCAGGAGATGACCAGGCAAAAGTAAAAGGTGGTGTCACTGTGCCTTTTGGAGACTCAGTGATGATGAGTGAAGTTCCTTCAAAAAGAGGATTTTTATCTCCTACCACATTACAACCTGCCATCGTAACCAAAACAAGTAAGAAATAAAACTTTTTCCTCATCGTTTTCCTCCTCATTTTAATAAGCTATCTGCAACCCAACGCCAAGAGAAAGCCCCTGCATCTTTACGGGCATTTCGGCTACATTATAATCTCCAAAAAGATTCACCACCCGATAACGGATAGTAACATCGGATGGAACAGTAGTAAAATAACATAACTCAAGATAAGGCGACACTGAACTCGTTGGGAAAAATGTCAGACCGCCCAGAAATTTACTGTAAAAACGCACATCCTGGAAATCTGTTCCCTTGTCTACCGTAAACACGGCTCCCACTCCTCCTCCAATATAAGGAGAAAGATAACGACTCTGATAGAACAACGCATACTTTCCCACCAGAGCAAGGCGATGGTAGTAGAGAACCTGAGTTTCTTCAAACGTTTTACCACCAGGAAGATTGGTGCTGTACGTATGAACAATCAGGTTCCCCCCATATTCAACCCCAAAAATAAACCCTTTGTTTAAATATTCAATTATCCCCACATTCAAGAAGGGTTGATACGGATTTCTGGAAAGAAGAGGAACAAAATGAATCCCCAAAGTACTCCTCAGAGGTCTTACCTCTCCCACTTGTTTGGTAAGCGTCAACCTTACCACCGTTGTTTCATTGGTTCTAATAGTCACCGTCGTACGGTAAACATCATATCCTTTCAAAGAAATGGTGAGATCATACCTTCCAGGTGCCAGCGCTCGTTTTGCCAGAGGGGTATACCCCAGGATATCATTTCCTGCTCTAACCTCAGCTCCAGAAGGAGTCGTCTCCAGAGAAAGATACCCAACAGCACTCTCCGAGATCTTGAGATTCATCTTTTCTGCCATCTCCTGAACAGCGGCAAACAGCTGATCCCCGAGTGGAGCCTGTGTCTTCTCAGCTACCAGTACCACCCCGGAGGAAACATCAACCAATCGAGCATTCACCTCTACTCTATCTTTGATAACCGTGTAGCTTCCTATTAAAAGGTACTGAGCCGCGACCAGTTCACCAATGCGAAGCGAGTTGGAAACATCTGTCTCCGCTAAACCGGTAAGAACAAGTTTTTGTTCCTGGATCACTGAACGAAGCTGCTGGCGTTCAAGTAGTTTAAGACCAGGATTTTTTGAAAACACGGCTACAAAACTCTCCGCTAAACTCGAGGAGAGAAAATCATACCCCGACTGTTGAGAGAGATTTTTGAGATCGAGCACTGCCAGGGTTTTTTCGCCAGCCGAAAACCCCAACGTAAGGCAACCAAATACCAACCCTATCCATACTATTTTTCGCATAGAAAATCCTCCTTTTCCCAACCTTATAACTATACACCCATCACAGAAAAAAATCAATTTTTCCAGGTGTTGAACGAAAAATTTTTTAGAAAAATTTTTCGTTTTTTGCTTGATTTTTATTGACTAATTTTCTAAAATACACTAAAATATAGTACTAAATTTTTGGAAGGCAAAGGAGGTTTTCGTGCCTATCATCAAATCCGCTAAAAAACAGATGCGCAAAGCAGAGAAGCGACGTGCAAGAAACAGAGCCCTCAAGACCGCTCTCAAAAATCTTCGCAAGGAGACACTGCAGCTTCTCCAGGATCCCAAGACCACACCTGCTCAGGCTCAGGAAGCCTTGAACACCTTTAAGTCCAAGATTGACAACGCTTGGGCAAAAGGAATCTACAAACGCAATAAATCTTCTCGACTCATCTCTCGGATGGAACAGTTGTTTAATCAAAAATTTAGCCAGAAATAAAGCGGGGCGCCTATCACTAAAAAGTAACATGTATGAGGAGGATAAATATGGCTCGAGGAAAACTTACAAAAGCTGATCTGGTTGATAAGGTGTACCAGGATCCCACAGTAGATGAGTTGAAGCTTACACGAAAGCAGATCATGACGGTTGTCTCTGTTTTTGTTGAGAAATTGCGTGAGTCTATTGAAGGTCTTGGCGAGGATGACCGCATTGAGCTGAGGGGTTTCGGTACTTTTGGTGTCAAGAAACGCAAGGCTCGAGTGGCAAGAAACCCGAAAACTGGCGCAGAAGTTAAAGTTCCATCGAGAAAGACCCCATTTTTCAAGCCTGGAAAAGAGCTTAAGAACTCAGTGAAGTAAATCAAAGAGTTCAGAAAATAGAACGAAATTCAGCAAGGAGGCCTCTATGGCTAAGGATAATCTTGGACCAAATATTGACGAAAGCATGGTTGATACCGTTCTTGCCGATGATATTGATTTTCAGGGTACCATGCGCTTCAACAAGTCTCTCATGATCAAGGGACGTTTTGAAGGAAAGATCGAAGCTACTGGTCACCTGATCATTGGACCCAAGGCTGTTATCAACGCTGATGTCAAGGCTGGCGTGGTAACCAATTATGGTCAGATTCATGGTAACGTGGAGGGAAAGAGTATAGTAGAGCTTCTTCACAACGCCAAACTCACCGGGGACATTAAGACCCCTGATCTTATCATCGAAACAGGCTGTTCTTTCAATGGTAACTGTACCATGGTTCCCAAGCAGCCTGCTCAAAATCCTCAGGCTCAACAGCCTGTCAAAAAGTAACAAAAAAGGCTGCCTTCTGGCAGCCTTTTTTATTGGATATGTACGATAGTCTTTCCCCTTCCTCCCTCATGCTGTGGGGCAAACTCATACGAAGCCACGTGTTTCTGCTGTCTCAGAAAATCGTGAATGGCTCGCTGGAGGATGCCCTCGCCCAATCCATGGATAATATATAGGACCGATGCCCCCTCGAGAAGTGCTTTATCCAGGGCTTTTTCCACCTCCCTGAGAGCTTCATCGACGGTTTTTCCTCGCACATCGAGAGACAGGCTTGTGATTCCCATATCACGAGAAGGAGAAGCTGATACCCGAGAAGAGGTTTTTGGGGTGCTATGGGGAGGCTCTTCTGATTCATAGAGCTCGTCAAGACTGACAATAAACGAGACCCCACCTACCCTTACCTTGGCCTTGTCACGTTGCACTGACTCGATAACCCCGGTTGCCTGAAACGAAGGAAGAAAAACACTCTGACCCACCTGTGGTGTCGTCACCGGCTGGTGAAAGGCTTTCTGACTTTCTCTGATCCGTTTTTCGAGGATGTCTGCCTGTTTTTCGAGATCTTTTGGAGAAAGCTCAGATTTTTTCATCATCTCACGCAAGCAATTGATCTCTTCTCGCAGGGTAGCAAGATCCTCGCTCATCTTTTCCAGTTGTTTTTCTTTTACAGCCCTTTCACGAGTCTCAAGTTCTTTGAGTTTCTTCTGATAGGAAAGCTCCATCTGAAAAACCTCTGCCAGGCGTTTCTCGAGCTTTTGTTGTTTCGTGACAAGAAGCTGTTTCTGTTTCTCAACCTCTTGCAGAAGTTTTTCTGTCGGAGAGAGTGTTTCCTGGAGATAACGATAAGCCGTATTGACAATCCCTTTTTCTAACCCCTGGCGTCGGGCTATGTCCAGTGCAAAACTCATCGAGGACTCTCCATACTGGAGTTTGTAGAGCGGACGGAGGTTTTCACTGTCAAACATCACCGAGGCGTTCTGGACACGAGAATCCTCATAGGCCATCTGTTTTAATCCATTGTAGTGAGTCGTTATAATCACCATAGCTCCTCTGGCAAGGAGAGCCTGGATATAGGCCTTAGCCAGGGCTTCTCCCTCTCGTGGATCCGTATTGTTGGCTATCTCATCAATCAGAACCAGGGTTCTGGTATCAGCATGCTCCCAGATGGATTGAAGGGAGACTATCTGAGCGGTAAAACTCGAGAGTGCCCGTTCCAGACTCTGCTCATCCCCAATCTCCGCATATACCTTGTAAAAAATACCCAAACGAGCTTCTGTGGCAGGTAGCGGTATCCCACAAAGCCCCATCAAAACAAAAAGCCCTGCGGTTTTGAGAGAAACTGTCTTTCCGCCGGCATTGGGACCACTGATGATGAGTGCCTGGTAGCCCTCGAGAAGAATATCAACAGGAACAGCCCTGTCTCCAAGAAAGGGATGGCGAGCCTCACGAATGTGGATCTGGGGCTTGTCACTCACTTGAGGAAGAACACCATGGATATTCTTCCAGTAGAGAAATCGAAGGTGAAGCCACTCCCAGAGATGACAGACCTCATACACTACTTTTAATTCTTCCTGAACCCCACGGAGAAGATCGGTAATCTCTCCCATCAGACGCCACATCTCCTGAAGCTCCAGCTCGTCAATCTCGAGGATTTCATTGTTGGCGTCAATGATAAACGCAGGCTCCATATAGACCGTTTCACCCGTCTTGGAATACGAGTGAAGAATAGCCTGGTACTCCCGTTGAAAGACGTTTTTCATCGATGTCTTGATTGGGAGAACGAATCTCCCCTCTTTGACAGTCACAAACATATCCTGGAGATACCCCTGAACTGTTTCATCTGAGATAAATGTCTCAAGCTTTTGCTGAATATTCTTACGAAGAGTATGTTTTTTCTCCCGTATCTGAATTAACGTGGGGCTCGCTGTTTCGTAGATCTCTCCATCAGGGGAGAGAATCGCATCGATAGCTCGCCTGATCTCAGGGATATCCTCTATGGTAGCACACAAACTGTACAGATGGGGATAAACCTCCTGATTTCTCTGAACCTCTTGAAAAAGAGGGACATTGTTTTCGAGCAAGGTAAGAAGCCGCCGAAAGACCATCGCCTCTTCAGGAGAGAGGATAGCTCCTTCCAGTGCCAGCTTACGAAACATATCCTCCATAACAAAAAGCTCTTCCGCAGCAAAAGTAAAGCCGTTATGAGCGAGGGTAATATACTCTGATAGCGTATCAAGATCCACCTGGAGGGAAGAAACATCTTGATGAGGAACAAGCGAGAGGATTTTTTGTCTTGTAGTCTCACACCTGGCTGAAGCAGCAAACTGTTGGAGAAGTTGGGTAAGCCCAAGTGCCTCCGTATCAAAGTGTTTTTCTGCCATGAAAATCCTCCACAGCTTTCGCTATGCAAGCGTAAAACTCACGAGCCATTTCATCCCAGTGAAAACAAGAAGCCCATACAAGAGCCTCTCTCGAAAATTTTTCCCAGAGAGCAGGTGTATCAAGAAGCGTCTCCACAGCACAGGCCAGGGCTTCATGAGAACCATTCTCTACGAGAAGACCTGTCTTCTCATGCTGGATGGAGTCCTGAAGTCCGGGAATATCATACGCTACAACGGGGGTTCCAAGAGCATTTGCCTCAATGACAACTATGCCCCAACCCTCCTTCTCCGAGGGAAGCACCATCACCCAGGCTCTCCTGAGAAGTTCCTCTTTTGCTTTCTCGTCGATAAAACCAGAAAACTCAACACACTCCCCAAGTCCCAGTTCTCTCGCGAGCCCCTCCAGTTTTTCCTTCTCCTCTCCCTGTCCAGCGATGACAAACCTCACCTCAGGGCGATGAGCGTGAATCCTCTCAGCCATCCTGAGAAAGTGATCCACCCTTTTGTACGACTTCAAACGTCCCAGATACACTACCAAAGGTGTTTTTTCTCTCGCAGCCATTTTTTCCTCAAAAGAAAGCGGAGAAAGAGAGATGCCATTGTAAACAAGAGAAAGCCGCTCGTAAGGATACAGACTCTGTAATTCCCGGGCTGTACTGGGAGAAACTGCCAACAGGGGGGCACGAACATACGCCCTGAGCAAAAAACGCTCCATCAAAAAAACATAGGTTGCCATAGGCCAGGGAAGGATAGTATAGAGACTCTGACCATGGATGTGATGCATGATAGCCACCACAGGAACTTGCTTGATATACCAGGGGGTTGCAAGAGGGATCTTCGAGATGTCATCGATAACCAGATCGTAGGCTTTTTTCCTGCCAATTGTTTGCCACCACCAAAAAAAAGAAAAATTCAAAAAAAGATTTGAAAAAAGCCGATAAATTGTATACCATGGTGTCTTCCTGATAGGTTCACATCCCTTAAACCGAGCACTGACAAAATCCACCTCCCAATCAGGGGGTTTGCGCATCAGAAGCTCATGAATATGTACCTCAGCCCCACCCGCTTCTGGATGAAAGATATCCCGCCAGTTAACAACAAGAACCTTCATGGCTAAAACTCTTTCTGATAGAGGGGAATCGTCCACTTCTCTCCTCGGTGTCCCGTACGCTGACGATAATACACCTGATCATAATACGCTGTAAACAAAGGGACAAGAAAAGTAGAGAGATAGATATAATTCCAGTCCGTCTCTGAGAGAAACGTCCCTTCCCTCTCGTAGAAATAGGCATTTTTAATCATCAAAACATTCATGATCAGGTAAAACGAGATCGGAACGGCAACAAAAAACACCACATCATACCTTCTCCACATACTCTCAGTAAAGGGAAGCGTGTTTGTCCCGTTTACCAGATAGGTATTTGGCAAAACTGGAGGAGGAGATACCGTGATACGAGGGAGAATCTTTCCCTCCACGGGAGCCATGTTCGTCTCCATAGAGGAAGCCTCCGCTCCCCACATGCAAACAGAAAACAAGAAAATTATCCCTAGGTATTTCATACTCAATATTATAGGAGAGAAAGCCAATTTCGTCAAATAAAAATATCTCCTTGCCCCAAATTGCCCCCATTCACCAGCAATATTTTACTTTTGCGCCGTTTCTACCGATAACAATAAAAAATTAAGGAAAGCGTATGAAGCAAATACTTCCCCTCCTGGCTCTCGTTTTGCTTCTGGCAAGCTGTGATATGAATAAACAAACACGCGCGACACCCCCATCGAAACCCAAAACCAGAGTAACGGCTACCACATCCCAGCAAGACAAAGCAACTGTCTCCAAAACATCAACCACCCAGAAATCAGTCATTGACCAAGTGAAAGAGTTTTTTTCTCCTGGAACAGCCAAAAAATCCAAGAAAACCTCCTCTACCCCTTCCTGGCAGATTCCTTTTGCCGTCCAGCGTATCAAACCAAGCACTGCCGTATTCACGATAACGGGAGGCGCTCTCCTTATCCACTTCCTTCTCAAAACCCTAAAAAAATAACCTAATCCAGCGTCTCTTCAAAATCCCGTTTGATTTCTCTGACCGTTCCCTGTACCTCATCCCCATGAGCACTAATATTCAAGAGAATCCCCATAGCACATGAAAACGTGAGAAGTGAAGACCCACCATAACTCACAAACGGCAAACTTACCCCCGTTGGGGGAAACAACCCCGTTGTCACCCCTATATTGAGCAGAACATGAAAACCAAAAAGCGAGGCTATCCCATACCCCAGGAGCTGCCCAAAGGGGTCTCGTGTACGCTTCGCTATGAGAAAAGCCCGAAGAAAAATAAAAAGATACACCCCAAGAAGCAAAAGAGCCACGAGAAGCCCCATCTCCTCCGTGATAATCGCATAGATGAAATCCGTATGCGGTGTTGGAAGAGCTCCTATCTTCTGCGTGGAGTTGCCCAGTCCCTTGCCAAACCAACCAGCATCAGCAAAAGCCCGATAGGACTGGATGAGATGGTATCCCTTTCCATAGGGGTCATTCCAGGGATTGAGAAACGAAAGAATCCTCGCCTTACGGTACGTCACCTGAACGACAAAGGTCACAAGCACAGGGAGACTGAGAAGCGACACACTCAAGAGATGCTTGAGTGAAGCCCCACCCACAAAAAACATCACCATACCCACCATCAGCAAGAGTGTCGCAATAGAAAAACCCGACTGCATCATAATAATAAAAAACATCGCCGTGACAATCAAAAGAGGGGGCAGAAACCCAAAGGTAAAATCCCGTAGCTTCTGTTGTTTTTTGGTGAGGATAAAGGAGAGATAGATAACGACCACCAGCTTGGCAAACTCGGCAGGATTGATATCAAAAAAACCAAGACTAATCCACCGACGGGCTCCTCCCCTTACGCTTCCAATCCCCGGCACAAACACCAGAATCAGAAGAAGAAACGTCACAAACACAATGGGTTTTATCCAGCGACGAAGCTCGGTATACTCATACCTCGCCATAAACACCATCACCCCAAACCCCAAAGCCACAAAAAGCATCTGCTTCATCGCATAGGTATAGATACTCCCCGTATAACGCAGGGAGAAATACGAACTCGAACTAAAAACAAACAGTATTCCCGCCACCATCAAAAAAAGAACAGCATACAGAAGAGCCCGGTCTATTTTTGAAATCAAATCTCCCCCCTAAAAATGGTAAGCATAGCTCAAGGCAATACGATAGGGCTTCACCAGGGTTTCCCTGTACTGCCACGTGGTAAAATGTCCATCCTTGCTCTCAAACTGAGGTTCAGTATACCACTGGAAAAGAAGGGTAAGTCCATGCTTCCCAAACTCCATATACGCCAGTGGACCAAAAACCCACTCGGTAAAATCAGAACCCCAGCCCTTATTTTCCATAAGAGATACGTCCCGTTTGGTTATTCGGGAGGTTGTTGACGCCAGAAACCCGATATTTTTCAACCAGAGAGGCATCTGGTAAGCCACAACCGTCGTGGTGAGATACTTCCAGCCGTTGTAGTTCTGTCCTTTGTCAGCCTCATACAACCAGGGGGTATTCTCATCGGCACTCGTCAACATACGATAATCCAGGGTATGTTCTGTGTAGAGGAGAACATGACTCCACTCACCAGGTATCACCGCTCCTGTATCAAACTGAAACGCCCCGGACACCCACCCCTCTACCACAGCCCCACCAAGCGGTGTAGGAGTCTGGGTATGATTGGTATTCGTCGACGGATTGAGCGCCAGCCCCACAAAATCCAGGAGCGTCCATCCTGTCCCCACCTTTCCTCCCACGGTAAAGACCAGCACAGCCAGGGGAGAAAGACGAACCTGTAGTCCTCCATTTACGGAGACGGGGGAGATTTCACCTGACACTTTCCATGTGAGAGCATTATCTTTCGTTAACAGTCCATCCCCCTGGAGAAAGGGAATCTTCTCCTCATGAGAGACAACAACCTTGGTTTCAAGACCCGGAAAATAAACGGCATTCAGCCATTGAATCTGGTTTTTCACCTCTGCAGCAAAAACCCACAGGGGAAGCAACCATAGCAACCATATTCTTTTCATAGCATCCTCCATCGCTTACTTTCTCTACACTCATTATACCGAAAAGCAAAAAAAAAGACAAGCAAAAGTTTGCTTTCTTGGGCTTTTTATTGTATAATAACCGTAGCTTTTTTTGGGAAGGTAGAGTATGGATTTTAAGGCATACGTCCGTAATGTCCCTGATTTTCCTGTGCCAGGAATTCAGTTCAAAGACCTCACCACTCTCTGGAAGGACAAAGAAGCCTTTCACGAGAGTATCCAGGAGCTTGTAAATCATTACAAAGACAAAAAAATAGACAAGGTTGTGGCGGCTGAATCTCGAGGGTTTATCATTGGCGCTCCCCTGGCCTATGCTCTGGGGGTAGGGTTTGTCCCTGTCCGCAAGGCAGGCAAACTTCCCTCTGAAAAGATATCAGAAAGCTATGCCCTCGAATATGGGGTTTCCACCCTGGAAATCCACAAGGATGCCATCTATCCCGGTGAACGAGTCCTCGTGGTGGATGATGTGCTGGCTACAGGAGGCACATGTCAGGCGATTGTTCGACTGGTAGAAGCCCTTGGTGGCGAGGTTGTTGAATGCGCCTTTTTTGTCGTTCTGGACGCCCTCAAAGGAGAGGAAAAACTCTCCTGTCCCGTTTATACCCTTATGCGTTATTAAGAGAAAAAGGAGGAAATATACAATGACAGCTTTTCTCAGCGGATTACTTTTCTTTATCTTTGTGGTGGATGTGATTCTCCTCATTCCTGTCGTCCTGATGCAATCAGGAAGTGGTGCCCAGGCTGGTCTTTTTGGCAGTGATTTTGCGGCGGGTGCTATTGGTGCGAAAACCAGTGAGGTGTTGGTGAGCTTTACCAAGTGGCTTGTGGCTATCTTTTTTATCTCTTCTCTCGGCCTGGCCTATCTTCATCTCCCCAGAACACCAAAGGCCATACCCTCTGTGAGTTCAACAGAACAGGCACCAGCCGAACCAACACCTGCCCCACTACCCACAGAAACCCCTCTCCCTCCACAGCAGTAAGCATGTCTCCCGAAAAGCGGGGTGTCGTTCTTCTCGCAGGTGGAGTTGGGAGCCGCTTTGGTGCTGATAAACCTAAACAATTTGTTGAACTGTTGGGAAGGCCTATTTTAGACTATAGTCTTGCGTTGTTTTTGAACGAGGCTGATGTGGTCTGTGTCGTCTGTCACCCCGACTGGATAGATGTGTTGCACGACCTTCCTCATTGGAGAAGTGATATTCTCGTGACTCAAGGGGGGAGTACCCGCCAGGAGTCTGTGTATTACGGGCTTCAGAGGTTAGCCCGGGAGTCTCTTCAGGTTGTTGCCATTCACGATGGTGCCCGTCCCCTTGTCTCGTTAGATCTCATCCGTACAGGATGGACAAAGCTTCAGGAAACGGTCGCTGCTATCCCTGTTCTTCCTGTCCACCAAACGGTAGCCTACATTCACAACAATAAAATCTCTCACTATATCGAACGAACCAATCTTGTCACCATTCAGACGCCCCAGTTTTTTCGTTTTGATGTTATTTTTCAGGTGCATCAAAAAGCAAGAGAAAAAGGCATAGTCGACACTACCGATGACAGTCAATTACTTCAGAAAGAAGGAATTTCTGTCGATACATTTATGGGTGAGCTATGGAATATCAAAATCACTACCCCTGAGGATATCCTCCTGGCTCAGACCTACCTACAACAAGGAGAACGCATATGAAAGGTATGCATATCATGGTAGTAGTCCTAGTTACTTTGAACGTCGGTCTTTTTTCCTGTCAGAAGAAAGTCAAACCAGAACCCATCCTGACAGGAGAACCTCAGATTTCTGCAGAAGAAGAAGCAAAGATAAAACTCATCATCAACTTTGATGGCAAGTGGAAACGAGGTACAAAGGCGGTTATCGTGATCACTGGCAAAAAGGGACGTATCGTCGCCAAAAATGGCGCTGAAATCCCTATCACCGTCCACTATCTCAACGAGAAAACTGTCAAAATCGTCGAAGAAGAGTACAATGTAGACTATCTTGTCAACTGGCTTCCCAAAAAGATAGCCCAACAACTTGTGCAAACGAGGGCTCTTCGTGCCTACTCTATCCTTGAGATTATCGATGAAAACACACTCAAAGGAAAGGTGTACGGCTGGAATGTCGTCCACGACGAAAACGTCGTCCAGGATATTCAGCCCTATGTTAGTGCCGAAGAATGGAAGCGCATTCCATAAAGAAAACAAAAGTTAAGGTGTTTTATGAATGATATTCGTCGTCGTGTCGTTGATGAATTCGTAAGACAGGTCAAAATTGATAGTCACTCTTTCAAAGAAGTGAAGATGTTCGATTATCTGGAAAAACGATTAAAGGAACTGGGTGTTACTGTGCAGAGGCTCCCCTACACTACGGAAGAGGGAAATACCTCTGAAAACCTCATCGCAAAACTTCCAGCCAATATCCAGGGAAAGAAAAAACTCTTTTTTGACGCCCATGTGGATACGGTCGAGCCAGGGGTTGGTATTACCCCTATCGTGGAAGAGGATGTGATTCGCTCTTCGGGTCAGACGATTCTGGGAAGCGATGACAAGGCCGCTTCCGCCGCCATGGTTATCGCTATCGAAGAGCTTGTCCACCATGAGCATGGGGAGATCACCTTCATCTTCACTTCTGCAGAAGAGGTTGGACTGGTGGGAGTGCGCTACCTTGATTTTTCCCATATCGAGGCGGATTATGGTTTCGTCCTGGATTCCCATGGACCTGTCGGGGGCATCATCGTCGCGGCACCAACCCAGTACCAGTATGAAATCTTTATCACCGGCAAGGCAAGCCATGCCGGGATAGCGCCTGAAGCCGGGAAAAACGCCATTGTTGCCGCAGGGGAGTTACTCACCCGTTTACCCCAGGGAAGAATCAATCGCTACACCGTTGCCAATGTTGGAGTCATCGATGGTGGAAAAGCAACCAACATCGTTGCCGACCTCTGCCATATTCAGGGGGAGTTCCGTTCCCACAGGGAAAGCGACTGTCAAAAGCTCCAGAAACACATCGAAAAACTGGTTCGCCGTCCCTCCTTCACCAAAAAAATCGAGGACGTTAATGTCTGTTTCAAGAAGGTATACAGCGGTTTTTGCTACGATGCCTCAAGCCCTGTCATCCAGCTTGCCTCCCGTGCCATGCAGTCCCTCGGCATTACCCCTCGTCTTGAGTGGACAGGCGGCGGAAGCAACACCAACATCTACAACCAGCACGGCATCCCGGCAGTCAACCTCAGCGTAGGGATGGAAGAAGTCCACTCTCTCAAGGAGTACATCCGTATCACTGACCTCGAAAACCTCACCAAACTCCTTCTCACCTTGAGCGAGCTGTGTTAGTCCACGAGAAAGACAGAGAGGAAAGTATACCATGAAGATGATTCCGATTGCCGGCCAGTACTACTCGTCCGAATCACGTGAACTCTTCCTCTCTCACATGGGACTCACCAAAATTGACGATATGAGCGTTTTCCAAAGGCTGGAAAGGCTCTGGCTCGACCACAACGATATCACCGAAATCACTGGTCTGGAGAACCTCCCCAACCTCATTGGTCTCAAGCTCTCCTACAACAAAATCGACGAAATCAAAAACCTTCGTCTCCCCAAGCTCAAGTGGCTCTATCTCGACCATAACCGTATTACCCGCATTCAGGGACTTGAGTTTCTCCCCTCTCTCGAACTCCTCTACCTGGATGGCAACCCTATCAAAAGTATTGACAAAAACACCTACGATTTTCTCTACCAGAAGCGTGTTGTCTTTATGAACAACCGGGGGATAGAAATCGGAGATGTCGAGGTCTATGTCAAAAAATACAATATCCGAGTTGAGATGCCAAACTCCGTCAAAATCGGCTCTCGTGAATATCCCATCGATGTCACTGAAATCAACCTCATGGATCCCTCGATCGACAGTCTGAAACCAGTTGAAAACCTCGTCAACCTCAAGATCCTCAGTCTCTCCAACACCCAGATAGACAGAATCGCCTACCTCGATAACCTTGTCAATCTCCGGGTATTAAACCTCGCCAGTGCCAGGATACAGGAAATCGAAGGTCTTGATACCCTTATCAACCTCGAGAGGCTCAGCCTCTCAGGTAATCAGATTCGCGAAATCAAGGGACTGGAAAACCTTGTTAACCTCAAAAAACTCGGTCTCAGACGAAACGAAATCACTCAGATAGAAAACCTCGACACACTCCTCAAACTTCAAGCCCTGTGGCTCTCAGAGAACCGCATCTCCCGTATCGAAAACCTCTATAAACTCACCAATCTTCGAGAGCTTTACCTCAGTTACAATCAAATCACCAGAATCGTGAATCTTGAAAAACTCACTAGCCTTCGCGCCCTTCATCTTGACCACAACCAGATAAGCAAAATCGAAAACCTCGAATGGCTCAAGGAACTCGAGGAACTCAACCTCTCTTTCAATAACATTCTTATCATCGAAAACCTCCAGAAAAACACCCATCTCGTCTGGCTCTCCCTCGCCCACAACCAGATCAACGAAATCGAGGGACTCAACAACCAGGTTAACCTTGAATGGCTCGCCCTCAACGACAACTCAATCAGCAAAATCGAAAACCTCCAGAATCTCAAACGACTCCAGTGTCTCTATCTTCACAACAACCATATTCAAAAAATCGAAAACCTCGACACACTTTCACAGCTACGGATACTTTCTCTCTACAACAACCGCATCTCCCGTATCGAAAACCTCCAAAACCTCAAAAACCTCGAGATCCTCTGGCTGAGCTACAACCAGATCACCCGTCTTGCAAACCTTGAGGTTTTGCCCAACCTGAAGCGTGTAGATATATACAACAACCCTATCCGAAGCATAGACCGAAAAACCTACAACTTTCTCAAAACCAAGCAGGTAAAGATCAATAGCATCTCCATCGACGAATACCTCCTCGAAAATCATCTCAAAATAGATAACGCATAATTCAAGAACTTTCCCCTCCTCTACCGATAAAAAAGAGAAGGAAGAGGTATGGCACGCATCTATCTTGTCGAAGACGAAACTATCGTAAGGCTCTACATCGAAAACTTTCTCAAAAAAAAGCATGAAGTCGTTGGTTCAAGTGGAAGCTTTGAACAAGCAAGAGAGGAGATCCTCCGTCTTCAGCCCGATCTGGTGGTTTCCGATATCATCCTCCTGGACAAACAGGGGGATGGTATCAGCCTCGCCCAAGAGGTGAATAAAACCACCTTTATCCCTTTTATTTTTCTCACGGCTGTCGCTTTTAACTCCACGGATGAGCGTTTCCATCATATCCCTGTGTATGGGTATATTACCAAACCCATAGACGAACATCGTCTCCTCTCTACTGTTGAGCTTGCCTTGATGCGTCTCGCCTCAGAAAAACAACTCGAGGCTTTCACCTCAAAACTCCAGCTCGAAATCAGGCACCGTGAACAACTCGAAGAAGAACTCCGTCAAACCCTCTACCGCCATGAACAGTTCATCAACCAGCTCTCCGATGTTGTGTTTGAGATAGATGCTGAGGGGAATCTCACCTTTGTGAATAAGGCGATTGAGCGTTTTCTGGGGTATCTTCCCGAGGAGATCCTCGGTACACCTGTCATAAACCTCGTCTCTGATGACTTTCTTTTCCTTTCAAGAGAGCTTTTACACATGTTCCAGGAGGCTATCATCGCACAGCGAATCTTTGGCGAACGAGTGTATGAAATCTCCTTCCGACACAAAAACGGTTCTCCCCGCTGGGGGAGAATTACCTTTGTTCCTCTGATAACCCAATCCGAGATTCTCATAGGCACACGGGGTATTGTTTACGATATCACGCGAGAAAAACACCAGGAAGCCATGCTTGAATCTCGCCTCAAACAACTCCAGAAAGAGAAACGCTACCAGACTATAATTCGTTATGCCCTTGAAAGGATTAACGAAAAACTGGATCCCTTTCCCACCCTTCCCGCACTGGTAGATTTCATTCGGGCTTCGTTGAGTATAGACGGAGTGCTTCTCTTTCGTTATGATCAAACAACCTCTCCAGCGATCATGAGACGATTGTTCTGTGTGTGTTATGAAACCACGCCATGCAAAAAGCTCCTCGAGTACACCATTACCGAAGAAGAAAAAGCGCACCTCACGCCAGTTATATATATCAGAGATAAGCACCGTCTTCCTGAACGTTTTCACTTCTATTGGGATGAGGAAAACATCAAAGAGGCTGCTCTTTTTCCCCTCTTTTTTGAACAGAGGCTTTTTGGTCTACTTGCCTGTTTCTGGCAGAACCGAAGACACCTCGAACACTCGTTTTTTACCGCCATGCAGATTGTCGCTCATATTTTGGCCCAGGCTATCCATAGACACGAGGAATGGGAGGCCTATCAAGTCACCCAAAAACAGCTTGCTGACCAGAAACTCCTCATGGAAAAAGCAGAAAGCATGGCCACTTTTGGACAAATGATGAGTGCCATTACCCACGAAATCCGTCAACCCCTTCAGTCTATACGCCTTCTCAGCGAAAGCCCTGTCTACTGGGCAAAGCATGACCGAGCACTCCCCTACGAAAAACTCCTCGAAAACATGGAAAAAATCTCCAAGCGTGTGGTCAGGATAGACAACATCATCGAAGGCATGAGACAGGCAGCCCTCTCCGTTACCGCTATCAAACCAGAAAAGGTCAAACTTCATGCTGTGATAGAGGAAATGCTTGAGTTATTCCAGAGCCAAATAGGCCAGAATGAGATTGCCTTAGAAAAACATTTCAGCTCTTCAGAGATTGTAGTAACCTTTAATCAAGTACAGCTTTCTCAGGTTTTGACCAACCTGATCTCCAATGCTATCCATATCCTTGAAACTCAAGATCTACCCCGCATCATCATAGAAACTGAAGCACGAGATGGATACGCTATCCTCCGTGTGGCAGATAATGGTCCAGGCATCCCCCCCGAAAAAGAAAAATACCTCTTCGAACCCTTTTTTACCACGCGACCTGGTGTAGGGATGGGCATCGGTCTCTATGTGGTCAAAAGACTCCTCTCCCTCTATGAAGCCAAAATCACCTACCGTCGACAGGATAATCTGACCATCTTTGAAATTACTTTCCCTTCTTAAACACAAAATTTTTTCTGTAACCCCTTGCATAAAATAAAAATTGCCTTATGATATAAGTAACAGTTTGACAATAAGGGAGGCACTATGCCAGGCACGATCTCACAAGATACGCTCAACAAACTTTTGCATTTTGATCACCATGATCCGTTTGAGGTTCTGGGGTTTCACAAGATTCACTGGGGGGAGAAGGAGATTTCTGTTATCCGTGTCCTCAATCCTTCAGCAAAATCTATTCAGATTGTCGACCTCTCTAAAAAAGGTAAAAAAGAAACCACCTATGAAATGAAACCTGTTCATTACAACGGCATGTTCGAATATGTTTTTGAAGACGCACGGGAGTTTTTCCCCTATCTGCTTCGGATTGAGTATCACAATGGTGTCAGGCACGAAACAGAGGATCCCTATGTTTTTCCACCCGTTCTGACTGATTTTGATCTCCATCTCTTTAATGAGGGAAGTCACCAGAATATTTACGAGAAGCTTGGTGCACACATCATGGAGGTAAACGGTGTAAAGGGAGTTCTCTTTGCGGTATGGGCACCCAATGCCAGGGCTGTTGCGGTGGTCGGTGATTTCAACGCATGGGATAATCGTCGACACCAGATGAGGGTACGCGGTAGCTCAGGGGTATGGGAGATATTTGTCCCCCGAGTTGGTGAGGGTGAAAACTACAAGTTTCAAATCAAAACAAAACACCACCACATTCTCGATAAGTCTGATCCTTATGGTTTTTACGCCGAGGTGCGACCAAAAACAGCATCGAGAGTCTGGGATATCCATAAATACAAATGGCACGATGAGGCCTGGCTTAAAAAACGCTCAGAGTCTCAGAACCTTCACAAACCCATGAGTATCTACGAGGTGCATCTTGGTTCGTGGATGCGTGTCCCAGAAACCAATGGGTTCCTCACCTATCGCGATCTCGCTCACAAACTTGCCGAGTATGTGAAGGAGATGGGCTACACTCATGTCGAGCTTTTGCCTGTAGCAGAACACCCCTTTGATGGTTCGTGGGGATATCAGGTAACAGGGTATTTCGCCCCTACCAGCCGTTTTGGCACACCCGATGACTTCATGTACTTCGTAGACTATCTGCACCAGAATAACATCGGTGTCATTCTCGACTGGGTTCCCGGGCACTTCCCCAAGGATGCCCATGGTCTGGCGAGGTTCGATGGAACCGCCCTCTATGAACACGAGGATCCCCGAAAAGGGGAACATATGGACTGGGGGACATATATCTTCAACTACGGTCGCAATGAGGTGCGAAACTTCCTCATTTCCAATGCCCTCTTCTGGCTTGAGAAGTACCATATCGATGGTTTGCGAGTGGATGCTGTTGCTTCCATGCTGTATCTCGACTATTCGAGAAAGGAAGGCGAATGGGTTCCTAACATCTACGGTGGAAGAGAAAACCTGGAAGCGATTGACTTTATGAAACGAATGAACGAACTGGTGTACAGCAAATTTCCTGGAACTACCACCATTGCCGAGGAATCAACTGCCTTTGGAGGTGTGTCCCGTCCTACGTATGTAGGGGGACTCGGGTTTGAATTCAAGTGGAACATGGGATGGATGAACGACACCCTTGTCTATTTCTCTAAAGATCCAATCTATCGAAAATATCATCAGGGCACCATTACATTCTCCATGGTGTATGCCTACAGTGAAAACTTCATTCTCGTTCTCTCTCACGATGAGGTGGTTCACGGGAAACGCTCCATCCTCGATAAGATGCCCGGTGATGTCTGGCAAAAGTTTGCCAATACCCGTCTCCTCTACACCTACATGTGGACCCATCCTGGCAAAAAGCTTCTCTTTATGGGCCAGGATTTTGGTCAATGGCAGGAGTGGAGTGAAGCCCGAAGTATCGACTGGCACCTCACCCAATATGAACCCCATGCCAAGCTTCAAAAACTCGTAAAGGATCTCAATCATCTCTATGTCAAGGAACCAGCTCTCTACGAACTCGACACCGATCCCTATGGGTTCGAGTGGATAGATTTCTATGACTCTGATAATTCGATTATCAGTTATCTCCGTAGGGATAAACATGGTAATTTTGTCGTTGTGGTCCTTAATATGACACCAATACCTCACTATAACTATCGTATTGGTACCATAGCTCGAGGTTTTTATCGAGAAATCTTTAACTCTGACTCAGAGGCTTATGGAGGGGCAAACATAGGCAATGCCGGTGGTGTTTGGTCTGATGATATCGGCTGGCAGGGCAAACCCTACTCGCTGTCCTTGACACTCCCTCCTCTAGCCGGGATTATCCTCAAACTCAAAAAGGAGGATGATGATTCATGAAAACTGCCAAAAAATTTCTCAAATACCTGATTATTATAGGGTTTGGAATCAGCTGTGCCCTTATTTCAAGTCTTTTGTATTATGGGGAAAGTAAGTCAGCCAATGCGTTTTTGAAAGGGTTTGAGGATAGAACCATTCATTGGCGTTTTCAGATGCGCTATCGACTCACGTCCTTGTTCAAAACAAAACCTCAAGCAAGCATTCTGGATAACATTGTGATTGTCGCCATCGATGATAAGGCAATAGCAAAGTATGGCGGTAGCTTTCCCTTTGATAGACAGGTATGGGCAGATTATCTCAACTACCTCAACAGTCTTCCTGATACCAAAAAACCCAAACTCGTGTTTTTTGATATCGTGTTTTCCGATCCCTCGAGAAACCCAACAAGCGATACCAACCTGATCCAGGCTTTCCAGGCATACCAGGGAAAACTGGCCATAGACTTCATCCTCGAACTCTCACAGGCAGCAGTCAATCTCAATGCGGAGGATCCCTATTTTCACAAGCTTGTGCAAAGAGATGCTCTCCCCTACGATAGTCCTTATGTCCAGAGTATCAAGGCTTTTGAGTTCCCTCATTCCCTCCCCTATGAGAAGGTCTCACATTATACGAAACAGGTGCTGATTCTTCCATCGCTGATAACATCTGCCGACGCCACAGGCTCTGCCAATTTTTTCAGTGATAATGCCAGTGTCTATCGATTTTTCCCGGCACTTGTTTCAAGTTTTTATAAGAAAAACACTGAAAACACCTCCGTTCCAGAAATTACCAATGTATACTATCCTTCTATCCATTTGAGTCTTTTGCTTTCTCTTGTGGAGGCTACTATCTCAAATGTCGTATGGACTCCCGAGGGAATACAAATCACCAATGCTTTTATAAAACAATCGAGAAGGGATATTTTTATTCCCTTTGTACCTCGCACAAGGGGATATATCGGCATTAACTACCTCGCTCCATCGGGTAAAGGTAACATTCAGGTCATCTCTCTCGCTGATATCAAGAAAACCCCTCTTCCACAGGATGCTATCCTCCTAACAGGTATGTATTCAAAAAGTGGGACACACGATATCTGGCGTTCACCGGTGGGAGAAATGTACGGTATTGAACATATTGCGTATGCGTTATACACGATGTATGAGAATCGTTTCTTGAAGTATCCGTCTATGTGGCTTGAGATTCTCTATACAGTGCTCCTCGTGGTGATCGTGGGTGTCCTTGCAGCGAGGGGTGGGCTGGTTTCTTTGAGCATGGGAGCTATTGTTTCCTTCCTTCCTTTCGGCATTGGTTTAGGGGGATTTTTCGGTGATTGGAGTATCGCCACCTTTCTCCCCTTTCTCAACAGTGTCCTTGTCCTGCTGTTTGGTCAGATCTATGTCCTGATCACGGAAAGTAAAGAAAAAAGTTTCATCCGTCAGACCTTTTCCAGCTACTTGAATCCAAAACTCGTTGACCTACTCATTGAAAACCCAGATGTCCTCCAGCTGGGTGGAAGTGAACGGGAAATTACCATCTTCTTTTCTTCGATCAAAAATTTTCACGAAGTCACGGAGGGATTCTCGGCACCCCAGATTGTTGAATTCTTAAACCGCTACTTTGGATTTATGGGTGACATGGTGATTGAAGCCAATGGGACACTCGACAAGTATATGGGAGAGATGATCATGGCCTTCTGGGGAGCGCCTCTCGATGAACCACAACATGCCTTTCTAGCCTGTCAGACAGCCCTTGCCATGCTCGAAAAGGTAAAGCTCTTTAACGAGGAACAAAAAAGACTGGGTCTCAAACCGGTGGTTATTAATATAGGACTCAACACTGGTAAAGCTGTGGTAGGAAATGTTGGTTCAGACAAACAGAAGAACTATACGGCCATCGGAGATTCGGTGAACCTCGCCTCTCGTATCAAGGGGCTTAACAAATTCTACCATACCCAGATCATCATCTCTGAGTTCACCTATGCCCAGGTCAAAGACAGGGTCATCGTTCGAGAGCTGGATCTCACCCGGGTGAAGGGAAAAAGCGAACCCGTCAGGGTGTATGAACTCTGGGATCTAAAATAAGGGGTGATGTATGAAGAGGCCACAAAACAAGCAAAAGATCCTCATTCTTAGCCTGATAAATTTCCTTATTATTTTCTTTTTTGTTGTGGTGTATTATCTCCCTGAAGGATGGACAGTGGGAGGATGGCGGGATTTTCTCCATCAGGTCGAACGGGTGTCGGTAAACCTGCGTTATGGTATTTTTGCTGCCCGGGGTGGCTCTCTCACTGCTGAGGGGATGGCTCAACATCAGACAGCCCAATCAGAATTCTATCGACTCATCTATCTCGTCTCCGTAGACGAAGAATCTATCAAAGAATACAAAAGCTACCCCCTTCCACCTTCGGTCTGGGTTTCGGTACTCGACCATTTCCTCAAACAAGAACCCAGTCGCAGACCTCGCTCGATCTTTTTTAATATTCCTTTTTACGATGATGCTGACTCCCAACTGGTACAAAAACTCGAGGGATATCCTGTACCTGTAGGACTTGATTTTCGACTCGAGAATACAGGCGAATACCCCGACTACGACAGTGATGAAGCTATGGCGATGAAGCCTTTTGAGATAGTCTTCCCCTATCCTGAGGCTCTGAGTCGTTATTCTTCCTACATCGCTCCTGCATCTGCGTACCTAAGGAGAATAGGATACCTCGGCTACCTCAACCTCGAAGGGGAAGAGGATGTCATGTACAGGGTTCCTCTCTTTGCCTCGGTAACCTACAAAAAGGGTGATACCACTACCAATGTGGTATACCCTTCCGCCGTTCTCATGATGGCTCTCGCCTATACCGGGGTCAGACCAGAAGCGATAAAAGTCCTCCCCAATAAGATCATACTCCCTCGAGCACAGCTCAAAGACAAAACAATGGATATTGTGATTCCTGTGGATAAACACTACCGGATGAGGGTGCACTATAAGAGTCAAGGACAGTACCAGTATCTACGAAACATTTCGCTCAAAGATATTTTCCGTGCAGGTCTTCCCAGGCAAACCCTTCTTATCTTTGGTGTTCGTTCCGAGGGTACAGCAGCCAACAAGTTTGCTTCCCCTATGGGGTCGATGTTTAGTGCTGATCACCTCGCGTATGGTGTGGGAACCATCCTCAACCGGGAATTTCTTACCGATGTACCATGGTGGGTAGAGCTTTTGACCATTATCGCCTGGCTTATCGTTTTGCAGATTCTTCTCTCACGGGGCTTAAAAACCACTATTTTAGCCCTTGTTCTCGCCCTTCTTCTCCCGCTGGGGGTTGGTATCACCCTCTTTAGGTTCGGATGGGTATTTGCCACATTCTTGCCCCTCTTGACAGGAATCCTCTATCTCATCGTGGGAGAAGTCTACGTGCTTATTACCGAAGAACGGGAAAAAAGGCTTATTAAAAATACCTTTTCCCGTTATGTAAGCCCTGACCTCGTCAATATTCTCGTGGAGGATCCCTCACTTGTGCAACTGGGGGGAATAGAACGAGAGGTCACGATGCTCTTCTCCGATATCCGTGGGTTTACCACCCTCTCTGAGGGAATGAAACCTACCGAACTCATTGAGTTTCTCAACCTGTATCTCTCCCAGATGACCGATATCGTTCTGGAAACCAAGGGCTCTCTGGACAAATATATCGGAGATGCTATTGTCGCTTTTTGGGGAGCTCCCCTGCCCCTCGAAGATCATGCCCTTCAGGCCTGTATCGCCGCTGTTCGTATGGTAGAAAAACTCAAAGAATTCAACGCCAATCTCGTGAAAGAAGGAAAACAACCCATCAATATTGGTATCGGTTTGAATACCGGGGTGATCACGGTGGGAAATATTGGCTCTCAAAAAAAGAAAAACTACACCGGTATCGGTGAACCCATGGTTCTCACGGAAGAGCTCCAGGACGAAAACAAAACCTACAAGACCAACATCATCATCAGTGAGTTTACCTACCAGAAGGTAAAAGACAAGGTGATCGTACGAGAACTTGATCTTTATCCTTATGCAGGCCGTTACATCAAGATATACGAGCTTTTAGGAGTATTGTAGGTCTACTCCCAGTATTTTTTCGCCCGGAGAATCTGAATACTGTTGGAAACCTCTCTAAAGGCTCGCTTTTCCTCGAGTTCGAGATTACTATTCCAGGGAATATTGGTGAAACGTGTCAACGCGTTGGTGGCTTCTGTATAGCGTTTGTTTCTCGTGAGCATATCTACATAGATGCCCACCACCGTTCGTTCGGTTGCTTTTCCTCTGGCGTATTTCAGAGCCACCTGAATATTCTGAAAAGCCTTTTGCTTATCTCCAAACAACGGCCAGCCTGGCACGAGATCATAGACAAGGGCTCTCATCGCCCAGGGCACACCATCAAAATAGTCTGCCTGGAGTTCAATACATCGGTTCAGTGCCTCA
>FWWL01003419.1_pt1 | contig 28966 bp, 26 predicted proteins | sample 2228331 | NCBI WGS metagenome assembly FWWL01 (sample SAMEA103939775, study PRJEB20133) | metagenome
AGATGGGCATCGTCGACCCGACCAAGGTCGTGCGCGTAGCCCTGGAAAACGCCGCCTCCGTGGCCAGCCTCCTGCTCACAACCGAGGCGGTAATTGTGGAGAAGCCGGAGGAGAAGAAAGAGCCCGCCTCTCCGCCGATGGATTACTGATCACCGGATCGCGATCTCCCAACCCCCGCCCCTCGGGGCGGGGGTTTTTTTGTTGCAGGCAGCCCCGAGGGGCGGTCGCTGAAAAGCGGGACCCCCGAAGGTCGCCAAACCGGAGAGGCAACCTCTCCGCCGATGGGTCCCGTTGCCGGCTTCATGTATCGGAAAGCTTGCGCCCCTGTCGGGGCCCGGAGCGGACCGCCTCAGGGGGAAAGGGACGTGCAGGGCGCGGGGGGCAAAGGTGGTGTTCGGCGGTCTGTTCCTCCGCTCAGGAAAGAGGGGCGCTTCTATAGGAGTCGGTCGGCGATGAGATCAAGCAGGTGATCGGCGATCCGGTGCTTGCTCTGCAGCGGCAGATGCACGGCCTCTCCAGTGGCGAAGAAAACCGTGACCCGATTGGTGTCGTGCCCGAAACCGGCCCCGGGTTCGTTGGGATTGTTGAGCACGATCGCATCCAGGTGCTTGTTGTGCAGTTTTTCCAGGGCGTAGGATTCCCCGTTTTCCGTCTCCAGCGCAAAGCCGATGAGCCGCTGTTCGGGTCGCCTGTGTTCGCCCAGCCAGGCCAGGATGTCCGGGGTTGGACGCAGCCGGAGCGTCAGGCCGCGGCTGTAGCGGCTTTTTTTGATTTTGCCGCGCTCGGTTTGCAGGGGGGTAAAATCGGCCACGGCGGCGGACATGATCACCACGTCCGCCTCGGGGGAGCGGGCCTGGACGAGCCGAAACATCTCCTCGGCGGTGCGCACATCTACCCGCTCTACGCCGGCCGGGGTGGGCAATTGGACTGGCCCCGTAATGAGCACCACCCGGGCGCCGCGCTGGGCGGCCTGTTCCGCCAGGGCGAACCCCATTTTGCCGCTGGAGAAGTTGCTGATAAAGCGCACCGCGTCGATGGGCTCGATCGTGGGGCCCGCGGTCACGAGCACCTTCCGACCCTGCCAGCGGGGATCACCGCGCACCAGCTCGAGCATGCGGGCGAAGATGGTCTCCGGCTCGGGCAATCGACCCCATCCGATAAGGCCACTGGCCAGCGGGCCGTATTCCGGCTCCAGCACGTAATAGCCGTAGCCGCGCAGGCGCTCCAGGTTGGCCTGTGTGGCCGGATGTCGGTACATGTCCTCGTCCATGGCCGGGCAGAGCAGCACCGGACAGCGGGCCGAGAGCACGGTGGCCGTAAGCATGTCGTCGGCCATCCCCCAGGCCAAGCGGGCCGCCGTGGTGGCGGTAAGGGGGGCGATGGTGATCAGCTGGGCCCACCGCCCCAGGTGCACATGCTGTGTCCAGGATCCCGATAGGCCTGTTTCTGAGGCGGGAAAAAGATCTATCAGCACCTCGGATTCGGCCAGGGTGCCCAGCGTAAGCGGGGAGATAAAGCGGGTCGCCGTGGAGGTCATAAGCACCCGGACCTGGGCGCCGTGTTGTTTGCACAGCCGGATCAACTCGGCCGCCTTGTAGGCCGCAATGCCCCCTGTGACCCCCAGGACGACCCGTTCCAGATCGGGCATTATGGCTTCAGGATAGCGACTCTTCCTCTTCGCTCAGCAGCAGGGGGCGTTCCCCGCCGCGCTCGGGCATGCGGAAGTAGATCTCCCCGCGCAGCATCTCTTCCATGGCCAACTGCGTGGGTTTGGGCATAAGCTCGAACTCCAGGCTCACCCGGGCCTGTTCTTCGTTGAACTCCGGACGTTCTTCGTCCGCCTCCACTCCGACCGATGCGGTTTCCATCTCGAACTGCTTCAGCCGCGCATCCAGCTCCGCTTTGAGGTTGGCAGCGATCTGGCGGGCGCGTTTGGCCATGATCACGATGGACAGATACAGGTTGCCCGTTTCCTTTTCAAAGTCCACAGGATCGACGGTTTTCAGCGGCATAAGCACACCCTCATTGCTGTTCGAAAATGGGCTTTTGCATAAACGCGGCCACGGCGCGGGCGGTTTCCTCGATAGCCTGACAAAGGTCGGCATTGACTATGGTAAGATCAAATGCTCCGGAGGCGGCCATCTCCATGCGGGCGCGCTCCAGTCGGGTGCGCAGGCTTTCCTCTGTTTCCGTACCGCGCGCTCGAAGCCGTCGGGCCAGCTCCTGCAGATCAGGCGGGGCGATGAAGATGGCCAGCGCCCGATCCCCGTAGAGGCTCTTCAGGTGGCGGGCACCCTGTACGTCCACATCCAGCAACACGGTCTGACCGGCCTGTAGGGCGCGCTCCAGGGGCTCACGCGGGGTGCCGTAGAAACGGCCCGGGTAGACTTCCTCGTATTCGATCAGTTTGCCCTCCTCGATCCAGCGTCGGAATTCCTCTTCGGACAGGAAGACGTAGTCGCGCCCGTTCTGCTCGCCGGGCCGGGGGGGACGGGTGGTGGCGGATACGGAGAAGACGAGTTCGGGAAACCGCTCGCGGAGCGCGCGGGCGATTGTGCTTTTGCCCGCCCCGCTGGGAGCGGTGAGGATGATCAGTCGGCCCCTCATTCGATGTTCTGCACCTGTTCGCGGATGCGCTCCAATTCCTCCTTAATGGCCACCACCTGCTGGGAGATCGCCGCGTCCATGGCCTTGGCGCCGATCGTGTTGGCCTCGCGGTTCATCTCCTGCAACAGAAAGTTGAGCCGACGGCCCGCCGGCTCGGTGTCCTCCAGGGCTTCAGAGAAAAAGCGGCAGTGGCTGCGCAGGCGCACGCACTCTTCGGTGATGTCCATCTTATCGGCCAGGAGCACGATTTCCAGCTCCAGCCGGTTCGGATCGATGTGCTCCTCGGCGAGCAGCTCCCGGACCCGTTGCCTGAGCTTGTCCCGGTATTCGTATATCCGCTCCCGGCTCCGGGCCTCGATCTGCTCCAGATGGGCGAGGATGCTCTGCAGGCGCGTTCGCAGGTCCTCCAGAAGCACCTGACCTTCCCGGCGTCGCATGGCGCGTAACGCCTCCATGGCCTCCTGGGCGGCGCGGCGCACCAGCTCCCACTGCTGCTCCAGGGCCTCGTTCTCCTCCGTGGGGGTGAAGACCTCCCGGAACTGGAGTACGTGTTCCAGGCGGACCGGATCGGCAATACCGCATACGCTGCGGAGGCGTTCCAGGATCGTGTACACGGAACGGGCTGCCTGCTCATCGATGACCAGGGGCACCTGGGGGAGCTCGTCCCGGCGCACCTCGACGCTTACGGTGATCTTGCCCCGGTTGAGTTCCCGACGAACCCATTCCCGGAACTCGGCCTCGTAGTGGGACAGGCTCCGGGGCAGGCGCAGTTGCACCTCGCAGAAGCGGCTGTTAAGGGAACGCATCTCCACGACCGCGCTCAGCCCGTTTTCGGAGGCCTCGCCGCGGCCGAATCCCGTCATGCTCTCGATCATCTCTAGAAATCCACCTCCTCGACCGGTCCTATGCGTTCCAGAAGAGGGCGAAGGCGTTCCCGGTCTCCGGCGACGATGAGCAGCAGGCGATCCGGATCCAGGTGGATCCGGGCCACGCGCTGCAGCTCTTGGGGGCTCATCTGTAGCACCCGATCCCGATAGCGGACGAAGAAGTCCTCCGGCAACTGGCGTAGTAGCTGTTCCTGGACCAGGCGGGCGATCTGGGTCGGGGTTTCCAGATCCATCACAAACGAGCCGGCCAGGTAGTTGATCACGTTCCGATGCTCTTCGATCGGGATGGGCTCTGAGCGAATACGCCGGACCTCATGGAGGATCTCCGCCAGCGCGGAATCCGTGACCTCGGTGCGCACGTCGGCAGAGGCGACCCAGAGGCCATCCCATCGGCGGGCGTCAACAAAGCTGCCCGCTCCATAGGTGTACCCCCGGGTTTCGCGCAGGTTCATGTTCAGGCGCGAACCGAAATAACCGCCCAGCAGGGTGTTGAGTACCTGCAGGGCCAAGTAGTCCGGATGCGAGGCCGGGATGAGCCGACAGGCGGCGCGTACGGTGGATTGCACGGCTCCGGGTCGGTCAATGAGGTACAACCCGGGGCGGGGGGAACTTTCGGGCATAGCGGGATCGGCAAGGGGATCCGGGGGTGCGCTCCAAGAACCCAGGAAGCGTTCGGCCAGCGCGCGCGCCTCTTCGGGCCGGATATCGCCGGCGGCGATCAGAAAGGCGTTGTCCGGGCGGAACCAGCGCCGGTGATAGGCCACCAGGTCTTCGCGTCGCAGTGCCTGCAGGGCCCGTTCATCGGTGACCCGGTTATAGGGATGACCGGGTCCGAAGAGCAGGCGCGTGGTGGCTACCGAAGCCAGAAACCGGGTCTGGTTGCGGGCGATGGCCAGCTGGCCCAGACGCTCCCTTCGGATGCGTTCGAGCTCTTCTTCCGGGAAGGTCGCCTCCAGAGCGACCTCGGCCATGAGCGCCATGAGCTGGTCCGCAAACCGGGCAAGGCCCGAGGCCTCGATGGAGAGGCCATCCCAGCCGGCCGAGGCGGAAAGCTCGGCTCCGAGGCGATCGATGGCATCGGCCAGCTCCGTCGAAGAGCGCCGTCGGGTGCCCTCTGTGAGCAGCTGCGCCACCAGATCGGCCGCTCCCTCGGGCTCCTCCACGCTGCGCCCCCCCCGGAAGGTGAGCAGGAAGTGCACCAGGGGCTGTTCGGGCTGGGTGATCGTATACAGCCGTAGCCCGTTGGGCAGTGTCTGCCTGTGTATGTCGGGAAAACGGACCGGCCGTGGAGGGGCCGGCTCCGGTATACGGCTTGCGGTCATGATCGACTCCGGTTTTTCGAGGCCTCGTGGCACACATCCCCCATATACCAGGCCCAGCAGGGCCAGCCAGAGCAGTTGCCTCATCGCTCTTCTCCCCGTGATCCGGGTAGATAACGCAACACGGAGCGCTGTTGGGGCACCAGATAGCGCTGAGCTGCGCGTTGGATGTCCTCCGGACGCAAGCGCAAATAGGCCAGGGGTCGGCTGTTGACCAGACCGGGGTCGCCAAACTGCGCCCAGGTGCGGGCCAGCTCGTCGGCTTTCCCCCGCGTGGTCTGCCGGGCTTGGTAGAGTTGGGTCTCATAGCGGTTGCGGACCCGCTCCAGCTCCTCTTCGGAGGGAGGGTGGTTGCCGATCCGCGCCAGCTCCTCTTCCAAGAGGGGTATTACCTCCTCGAGCCCCACCCCGGGAGCGGCGATAACCTGCAGGATGAGCAGGCCGGGATCGATGGTCTCCAGCGTGTAGGCGCCCACGTTCAGGGCGACCTGCTTTTCGTAAACCAGCCTGCGGTAGAGCCGGGAGCTCTTCCCGCCGGCCAGGAGCTCGCTTAGAAACTCCAGCGCGGGGTAATCCGGATGCCTCACGCCGGGGATCTTGTAGGCATAAAAAAGGGCCGGCAGGGGAGAGGCCGGATCGTGAAACGTCTCCGTGCGCTCCTCCTCTTGCTCCGGCTCCGGTGGATAGCGACGCTCCGGTTCAGGACCCGGCGGGATATCGCCGAAATACTGCGCTACCAGCTTTCGGGTCTGCTCCCGGTCGATGTCCCCGACAATGATGAGCGCGGCGTTGTTGGGACGGTAGTAGCGGAAGAAAAACGCCTTGACCTCATCCAGAGTGGCCTGCGCGATGTGATCGAGCGTCATGCCGATCGTAGGCCATCGGTATGGATGCACGCGAAAGGCCAGAGGCAATATACGCAGATAGGCCTGTCCGTAGGGCCGGTTGAGGTAGCTCTGCCGGTATTCCTCCTGTACGACCGCGCGCTGGTTGGCCAGATTTTCCTCGGAAAAGTCGAGCATGCGCATGCGATCGGCCTCCAGGAACAGGGCCAGCTCCAGCTGATGGGACGGCAGGGTCTCGTAGTAGTTCGTGTAATCCAGCGTCGTGTAGGCGTTGTTCTCCCCGCCGGCTTCCTGCAGGAGCCGGTCGAAGGTGTTGCCCGGCGCATTCGGGGATCCCTCGAACATGAAGTGCTCAAAGAGATGGGCAAATCCCGTCCGCTCCGGGTTCTCGTCGCGCGATCCGACACGATAGACCACGTCTACGGTCACGATGGGAGCCGATCGATCCTCATGGAGGATGACCGTAAGCCCGTTGGGCAATCGGTAGACCTCCAGCTCCAGGGGCCGCAGGGTGCTGTCGACGGGAGTAAGCAGGGAGATCGTCATGAACATGGTCGCTATCCACATAGGTGAGTTCCCTACTGTGAAGGCCACCGGACGAACAGGGAGGGCTGAGCCCGCAGGCCCAGCTGGCGGCGCAGGGTGCGGATTTCCCCCTCGGACAGGTAGCGCCACTGGCCCATGCGCAGTCGATGCACGCGCAGCCCTCCGTAGGCGAGGCGCTCGATGGAGCAGGACTCCAGACCCGCGGCGGCCAGCAGACGCATAAGCAGACCGGGTCCCTCCGGGCGCCACTCCAGTCCCAGTACACGGCCCGAAGCCTCGACCAGCTCGACGCGTTCCGGGCGCAGCCGCATGCCCCCATCTATGAGGCCCTCTGCGATGCGGGCCACCTGATCGGGGGATATCGGAGTCCGGCTTTCGATCCGGTACAGGGAAAGGAGACCGCCTTTCCCCGGCGGAAGGGCATCGAGCAAATCGGGGTCATTGGTCAGCACCAGCGCCCCTGCCGCCTCCGGATCGAGCCAACCCAGGGGCCGGAGCCGAACGCCCAGGTGCGTGCGCACAAGACCTCGCTCTGTTTCCGACCCCATAACCACCTCCGGGGCGATGCCGGCCGGCTTGCGCAGCAGTACGTAGACCAGGGGTTCCGATCCGAAAAGCCGACCATCGATCTCGATGCGGTCTCCGGCTTTGAGGCGGAGGGCCGGATGCGTTACGGGCTCTCCATTGACCCGCAGGCGCCCTTGACGGATCCAGTTCTCTGCCTCCCGGCGCCCGATGCCCGCAACCCGGGCCAGGTACCGATTGAGCCGCATGGGCTCTTTAAGCTCCGGAATCGGCAGAGGGGGCGGAGGAAAGGTCTTCCGCCATGGTCGTCGGTGCGGTCTGGCCTGCTGCGTGGGCATGTTCCTCGGAGAGCAGGGATTCCAGTTCTCGTAATTTCGGAAGATCGTCCAGACTCTGCAAACCGAAATGGGCCAGAAACCGATCCGTGGTGGCGTAAAGCAGGGGCCGGCCGATTTCGGTTTTGCGGCCCACCACGCGGATAAGGTCCAGCTCCAGCAGCCTGCGCAGCGCATGCTCGGCGCCCGCACCTCGGATGGCCTCGATTTCCGGGCGCGTGATGGGTTGTCGGTAGGCGATGATGGCCAGCACCTCCATCGCGGCCGGGCTCAGGCTCACCCGACGATCCTCGGCCAGGAAGCGCTCGATCAGCGGACCGAACTCTGGCTCCGTACGCAACTCCCAGCCTCCCGCAAGGGGACGGATCCGGAAAACACGCCCCGTCTGCGCGTACAAGGCGTTCAGGCGCAGGCAGGCGGCCTGTAGCGACCCCGGATCCAGATCCGGAAAATCGGGCTCGAGGGCGCTGAGCAGACGATCCAGAGAGACCGGTTCGGGCGCCACGAACAGAAGCGCCTCAAGGGCCTGTTCCAGCGTGTACATATGCGGTGCGCTCGCTCTGAGGTAGCTCTATGGCAAACCGTTCCGGGTCCGACTCGATCCGCAGCCGGAGCCGGCCCTCGTAGACAAGATCCAGCAGGGCCAGAAAGGTGATTACCACCCACATCCGGTCGGGCAGCTCGCGCATAAGCTGCTGAAAAGAGAGGATGCTCTCCCGCTGAAGCCGATCTAACAACCATCGGGACTGTCTCTCCACCGTGGTGGGCCAGGGCTCTATAAGCAGGGTGGGCTGGGGACGCAAACGTGCGAGCACCCGGCCGTAGGCCTCCAGAAGCTGATACAACGTGAGCGATAGCGTCGGGGGAGGGGCCTCTTCGGCTTCAAGCTCGGCGATGCGTCCGCGCCGGAATCCCGCCCGGGTCCGCCGCTCCTGTAGCGCCTGGGCGGCCAGGCGAAACGGCTCCAGGGCAGCGAGGGGGCCTTCGGCCTTTTCCTCCCGCGGGAGCTCTTGCTCGGAGGATGGCTCTCCGGCTACACCGGAACCGGGCAACAGGGTGCGCACTTTCAGCTCCAGTAGCGCCGCCGCCGCGTAGAGGAATTCGCCAACCAGTTCCAGATCAATCTGGCCGGTTTCGATGAGATGGTCCAGAAACTGGCCCGTGATGCGCTCCAGGGGGATGTCCCGGATGTCCAGCTCCTGGCGCCGGATGAAAAACAGCAGCAGATCCAGGGGACCCTCGAAGACCTCCAGCTGTACTTCGTAGACGGGACGCATGGTGATGTAAATTACCATCCAACCTTGGCCGGGAGCAATGGAGGAGATGGCAGAGCCGGGTAGCCTCATCGAATTTCTCGACGGTGATCGCCTGCAGTGGGGGCTTGTGCTCGAGGTGCGGGGGTCCACGCTGGGGGTGCTTACCCCTACGGGCAAACGGCTTCGTGTGCCGGAGCGATGCCTCCTGCTGGAACATGGGCGACTTGGAGATCCGGACCTTCTGGCGGAGAAGGTGCGGCAGTTGGAGGAGCGCATTCGACAGCAGGCCGAGGAGATCGATCTGGGCTTGCTCTGGGAAGCCGTCCGAGATGGAGGGGATGAACAGGATCTGGAGGCGCTCGCCTCCGTCTACTTTGGTGCCGGGGCCAGCCCGGTGGCCCGATCAGCCCTCCTGCGCCGGCTCTGGGCAGATGCGTACTATTTCAGCTTCAGCCGCCACGGATTGCGTTTTCGTCCCCGTACTCCGGAGCAGGTGGTCGCCCTGCAGGAGGCAGAACAGCGCCGTCGAGCGTGCGCCCAGAGGCGGCAAGCGCTCCAGGACGTCTTGCGGCAAGCCCTCGAGGAAGAAGAGGCCGAGCTGGAGCCCGCGGTGTTGGAGGCCCTGGAGGGCCTGTTGCGGCGCGGGGAGCCATCGGAGATCGGCCAACTCCTTGAGGAGCTGGCCGGCAGGGCCGGGATGACGGCCCGCGAGGCGGCCTTTGAGATCCTGGTGCGGGCCGGTCGTCTGGAGCCCTCCACGGAGGCCTATGCCTGGTCGGCCGGTCTGGAGGCCGCCTTTCCCGAGGAAGTACTGGCCGAGGCACGGGCGCTGAACCCGTTCACCCCGGAAGAGGGACGCGAGGATTTTACCGATCTGGCCGCTTTTCACATCGATGATCCGGAAACACGCGAGGTCGACGACGCCTTTACCCTGCAGCCCCTGCCCGATGGGCGATGGCGCGTGGGCGTACACCTGGCCGATCCGGCGTACTTCTTTCCCCCCGGCACCGCTCTGGATCAAGAAGCCCTTCGCCGGGCGTTAACCATTTACCTGCCCACGGGTCCGATTTGGATGCTTCCCGAACGGCTCGGAACGGACTTGGCCAGCCTGCGGCCCGGCGAGCTCCGGCCCACGCTAAGCTTTCTGGCTGAGGTAGACCCCGGCGGCGGGGTTCGGTTCCGGAATCTCGTGCTCGGTCAGATCCGCATCCAGAGCAGTCTGAGCTACGAGGAAGCCGATACCCTGCTCGAAGACACCGGAGCACATCCCCTCAAGGAGGCGCTGAGCGTCCTCTATCGAGCCGCGGAGGGCTTGCTCCGGGAACGGCTCGCCCGGGGTGCCACGGTGTTGCTCCGACCGGAGTACAAGGTGCGGGTGCGTGGCCAGGAGGGGGAGGTTGTGCTCAAGCCCGTCGATCCGGGCTCTCCGGCCCGTCGATTGGTCAGCGAGTGGATGATCTGGGCCAATGCCATGGCCGCCCGGTGGGCGCTCGATCACGGGGTGCCCATGATCTACCGGGCTCAGGATCCGCCCGAGGATCCGGATCTGCAGGGGCAAATCCTCGCCTACGATCCCCTTCGATGGGGGCAGTGGACGCGCCTCCTGCGCCGCACACATCTGAGCACGCATCCCAAGGCCCACGCCGGATTGGGCCTGGAGGCCTACGTGCAGATCAGCTCGCCCCTGCGGCGGTATGCGGATCTGGTGCTGGGCCGTCAGCTCCGCGCCGCCCTACGAGGAGAAGCGCCGCCCTACGAGGGGATGGCCCTCCTGGAGGTGCTGGCCACGGCCGAAGCGGCCGAATCCCGAATGCGCGCCCTTGAAGCGCGCGCTTCTCGATACTGGATGCTGGTGTGGCTTTCCCGACAGGAACTGACCTCCTACGAGGCGGTCGTGCTGGGCCGTCATCCGCTGGGTTACCGGGTGGAACTGAGGCCTTATGGCCTGCTGGGGGTGCTGGTGGAGTATGCGCTCCGTCAGCCGGGTGAGGTGCTCCCTGTGCGTCCGCTCCAGATTGATCCCCGCCGCGGTCTGCTGCGGCTGGAGCCGGCCTGAAGCCGAGCCGACGCTCCAGAACATCCCCGATGCGATGGGCTTGACAGAGGAGCCGGATGGGTTTATCTTTGCTATCCCGAAAATGATCGCGGGGTAGAGCAGCTGGTAGCTCATCGGGCTCATAACCCGAAGGTCGTGGGTTCGAATCCCACCCCCGCTACAAAAAACCCGACCGTGTGGTCGGGTTTTTTCTTTCCATCTCCCTGCGATCCGAACCTGTTCCTATCCGTATAGCAGGCAGGCCCCCGATCGGGGCCTGCCTCCTGCTTAGAAGCGCAGCTGGAGCGTGGCCTGCAGGCCGTAGATCGTCTGCCGCTCGATCCGGTTGCCCGCCGTGCGGATGTAGGTGATCTGGTCCGGCTGTTGGTGCAGAGGATAGGCGCCGATCCCGTTCTCGATGGCCACCGGCACATCAAACCAGACCGGGAGCTCGAGGATGAGCTTGACCGGAGCCCGCATGAATCGGTAGGCCAGCATGGGCGTGAGCTCGCCCATCCCCTTATCCCCGATGGGCTCGGGCACCTGCGCGTTCAGGCCCTTACCCAGGTCCGCGTCCGGACGCACGAACGCATACCGCAGACCCAGATCCAGCTTCTCCGTGCTCAGGACGGCCTGCAGCCGGCCACCGGAGAGGGAGAGCTCTCCGTAGGTGTTTTTGTACGCGCCCTGGGTGTACTCGGCTTCAGCGCTGAGCGTCCATCTTTCGGAGCGGTACCGCAGCGCGCCGTCCAGGCCGAACATCCGGAGCGTGCCCCGATCCAGCGGCCGCCGGGAGAGGAAGGTATTCCAGTTGCCGTTGAGCAGGAGCGGCTTGTCCTTGAGCCGCACCTGTAGGGCCGAGGAATGGCCCACGAAGGAGTCCTTCACGTAAAGCGCGTTCAGGTATACGGAACCCGCAAGAGGCTTTTCCGTTCCGCCTTCGTGCCTGAACCCGTCAGGCAGGCCGCTGTTCAGACCCACCCGGGCGGCCAGAAGTGGGGTGCCGAGCCTCATAGGGATGTAGCGCTCCGGCAGGTTCCGACCCGTGCCGCTCTGCACGGTGAGCGCCACATCCAGCCATTCCCCATAGGTGCCGTAGAGGGTCGCCCCATAATCCCGGCCCAGCCCGAAGAACAGATAGGGCAGGGAGCGCTCTACAAAGGGCAGATCCCGGTAGCGGGTTATCTGCTCCAGGCCGAAGGGGGTCCTGTACTGCCCGAGCCGCACATGGAAGGGCAGGGAGAGGGGCTCCAGCAGATCGAAGTAGAAATCCAGAAGCACCGTGTTCGGCCCCCAGGTGCCACCCCCTGAGGTCGGGATCTCAACCTCGCGCCCGGCCAGGGCTAGCTCCGTGTAGAAGCGCACATCTCTGTAGGTGCCCTGGGCGTAGAGGCGGGCTCGGCCGAAGAAATGATACACCTGGGTTTTGTCCCGGAACGGATCGTCCACCCGCTGGAGGAGCCAGACGGGCCGGATCATACCGCCCACGGTCAGGGTGGGCTTGTCTTCGCCTCGGGGTTGCGCCCGCAGGCCGGCTGCAGCGACCAGGGTTGCAAGCAGGGATAGACTCAGCAGACGTTTCATGGCGTGCTCCCTCCTTTTTTCCGGTTAACTCTGCTCCGTCTGCACCAGAAATACCAGGGCAAAACGGACGGTGATCTTGTTGTCCACCCGCATGAAGCCCAGAAAGCGTCTGGGCGTGATGCCGAAGTCGGTCATGAAAAGCTCTTTGGAGCCCTCAACCCGGATCTCGTTGCCCGAGATGGTAAGCTGGGCCTGTAGCTCGATGTCCCGCTCCACCCCGGCTACAAGGAGCCTGCCCCGGGCCTGGATGGTGTTGCCCTCAGCCGAGGTGGGGCTCAGCGTGGTGTAGCCGGTAAGGATAAAGCGAATCTCCGGATGCTGGTCCGCTTTCAGGTCCCGATACATGTTGCGGTCCAGGCCCTCGATGCCGGATTTAAGCCCGGCAACGGGGATGCGCACCTTGAGCTCCACGATGCGCCAGTTCAGTGGGCCGCTGGAGGGTTCTACGGTGCCCTCCAGAAGCAGCCGTGTGGCCTCCACGGAATACGGATGCAGGGTCGAATTGCCCTCCAGCCAGAGGCGGCTGCCGGCTTTGAGCTCCAGACGAGGCGCCCGAAGACCCGCTGGTGTCGGCTCGGCATAGGCCAGATGGGCCTGTAGCCGAAGCCCGGGCTGCGCCTGTAGCGCCAGCCCCAGCAGACCGGAGCCGAAGAAGATCAACAGGCCGGAAATCCAGGTCCATGGGCGAAGGCGAATCGGTCTCATGGCGTGCTTCCTTTTTGGTTTATTGGAGATAAAACTCTTTTTATCTCCTTGCGATTATACGCAGTTTTCCCTCGCCAGGATAGCCCTTCATGCGTTTTTCACGAACCGGCCCATTTGCACCGAAGTACGGGTGCCGCAGCGGAACAGCTGGGCGTAGAGAGCACGGCCCGCCGGATCGGGGCTTTGCTTTCTTTTTCGTCCAGAAAGAAGCCGTATGCAGGATGCCGGGCTTTCTCCGCTCCGGGGTTTCGGGCAGGGTTAAGCGGGGCAGAGATGAAAAAAGCCCGGACGGACCACCGCCCGGGCCTCTGGCGGGGCGTTTAGCCCCCCCCTGCGGCTCCTGAGGCCGTAAATCCGGGCTCGGTCATCTGGCGCACGTTCAGGTACTGATCCAGTTCGGATTCGGAGAGCAGCCCCATCTCGAGCACCACCTGGCGGACGGACTTGCCCTCGCGTGCGGCGCGTTTGGCCACTTCGGCTGCCCGGTCGTAGCCGATTACGGGGTTGAGCGCTGTGGCGATCGAGGGGTTGCGCTCCAGGAGTTCGCGGCATCGCTCCCGATTGGCCTCCAGGCCTTCGATGACCCTGGTCCGAAATACGGTCACGGCGTTGCTCAGGATGGTCAGAGATTCCAGCATGGCGTGGGCCATGACGGGCATCATGACGTTGAGTTCGAAGTTGCCGTGCTGGTTGCCGATCGTGATCACCAGATGGTTGCCCATGACGCGGGCGCAGACCATCATGAGCGCTTCGTTGATGACCGGATTGACCTTGCCCGGCATGATCGAGGACCCCGGTTGCAGGTCCGGGAGTCGGAGCTCGGCCAGTCCGCTTGTCGGTCCGGAACCCATCCAGCGGATGTCGTTGGCGATCTTCATCAGGCTGGTAGACAGCGTGTTAAGCGCCCCCGAGGCCTGGACGAAAGCATCTTTAGCGGCTTGGGCTTCGAAGTGGTCTTCGGCTTCCCGGAAGGCCAACCCGGTTTCGGCTGAGATGTAGGCGATCGCCCGCCGGGGGAAGTCGGGGTGTCGGTTGATCCCCGTGCCCGTGGCTGTTCCGCCCAGGGCCAGCTCGGAGAGTTCTTCGCTGGCCTGGCGCAGTCGGTTGATGTTTTTCCGGATCTGGGCCGCGTAGCCGGCGAACTCCTGTCCCAGGCGTACGGGGGTGGCGTCCATGAGGTGCGTGCGGCCGCTTTTGATCACCTCATCGAAGGCGTGGGCCTTCTCCTGCAGCGCTTCGGCCAGCTTCTCCAGGGCGGGAAGGAGCTCCCTTTCCAGGGCCAGGCGGGCGGAGATGTGCATGGCCGTCGGGATCACGTCGTTGGAGGACTGGCTCATGTTGACGTGATCGTTCGGATGCACTAGGCGGGAACCCCGCTCCCCGCCCAGCATTTCCGTGGCCAGGTTGGCCAGTACTTCGTTCATATTCATATTCGTCGAGGTGCCCGAGCCCGTCTGATAGATATCCAGGGGAAACTGCGCCTCCAGCTCCCCGGAACGCACCCGCCGGGCCGCGGCGATGATCGCCTCCGCGATGCGCGCCTCCAGCAGGCCCAGGTCCCGGTTGGCCACGGCGGCGGCCTCTTTGATCAGGGCGAGGGCTTCCAGGAACCGACGGGGAAAGCGGATGCCGCTGATGGGGAAGTTCTCGATGGCCCGCTGCGTCTGGGCCCCCCAGTAAGCCGAGGCGGGCACGCGCACCTCCCCCAGGGAGTCGCGTTCGATTCGGTAGTCCATGGTTTCTGCTCCTTTCCGTTGCTATGCCCAGCGAGGCCCAGAGGAATCCTGGGTCCCGGAAGAAAAGTTCAAGCAAGTGCCGAAACCGGAGCAACCGGCATGCAGGAGCTGAAAGCCAAACTGCAGGCCCTGCCGGCGCGTCCGGGCGTCTATATATTCCGTGACCGCCACGGCAAGGTGCTCTATGTGGGCAAGGCCCGTTCTCTGAGGCAGCGCGTGCGCTCCTATTTTCAGGAAAACCGGCACCGCGATGGCAAGACGGCCGCGCTCCTGGCCCGGATTGCGGATCTGGAATGGATTGTGACGGACACGGAGGCCGAGGCGCTCATTCTCGAGAACACGCTCATTAAGATGCATCGGCCCCGGTACAACATCAGCCTCCGGGATGACAAGAGCTATCCCTTTCTTTGCATCAAAAACGAGCCCTTTCCACGGCTGATCCTGACCCGCCGCCTCGTTCGGGACGGGTCCCGGTATTTCGGCCCGTATACGGACGGGCGCGCCCTGCGCGCGTTGGTGCGGGCCATTCGGGAGATTTTTCCGCTGCGCAGCTGTTCGCTCAATCTGGCTCCGGAGCAAATCGCCTCCGGTCGATATCGTCCCTGTCTGGACTACCACATAGGCCGTTGCCATGCCCCCTGTGTGGGCTTGGAGAGCCCGGAGCAATACGAGGAGACGCTCCGGCAGGTGGAGGCCGTTCTGCGCGGGCATACCCGCGCGCTCATCGAGCAACTCAAGGGGCGCATGATGGCCTTGGCCGAGGAAATGCGCTTTGAAGAGGCCGCCCGGTTGCGGGATCGTATTCGTGCTCTGGAGCGCCTGAGCGCGCAGCAGAAGGTCTTGCTCCAGAGCCCCTCTGACCGGGATGTGCTGGCCCTGGCCGTGGATGCCTCCCAGCACGTGGCCTGTGCCGTGGCCTTTTTCATCCGCGAAGGTCGTCTTGTGGGCCGCCGGCATGCCTATCTGACCGACGTGGAGGGCAGAAGTCCGGGGCAACTGCTGGAGGTTTTCGCCGAACGCTATTACCTCAATGAGGCCACCCTCGTGCCCGAGGAGATCCTGGTAAGCCACGCTTTGCCCGATCCGGAGCCCCTGCGGGCCTACCTGGAGGCCCAGCGGGCCCAGCCGGTCGGCATACGCGTGCCGGAGGAAGGGGAGGAGGCAGAGCTAGTGCGCATGGCGGTTACAAACGCCCAGCTCCTGCTCGGGGAGTGGCACCTGGAGCAGGCCCGGCGCGCGGAGGCCCGTCTGCCGGAGGCCCTGCGCACGCTCAAGCAAGTTCTGGGTCTGGAGCGAATTCCGCGCCACATCGAGTGCTTTGATAACTCCCACCTGCACGGACACGCCTTTGTGGGCGCGATGGTCTGTTTTGTCGACGGTCGACCCGCCCGGAGCCAGTATCGGCATTATCGCATCCGAACGGCCTCCGGACCCGATGATCTGGCCGCCATGCGGGAGACGGTCTACCGCCGCTATCGCCGCCTGCTCGACGAAGGGGGCGAGCTCCCGGATCTGGTGCTCATCGATGGAGGAAGGACTCAACTGGGGGCCGCGCTGGAGTCGCTGGCCGCGCTGGGGCTTCTGGGCAGGGTTCCCGTCGTGGGGCTGGCCAAGCGCCTGGAGGCGCTCTATCTACCCGATCGGGAGGAGCCCCTGCTTTTGCCCCGCACCTCGACGGCTCTGCGGCTCCTGCAGCGCATACGAGATGAGGCGCACCGTTTCGCGCTTCGCTTTCATCGCCACAGGCGCCTTCGGGAGCTGCTCGTGCTCGAATGGGAGAAGGTGCCCGGTATCGGGCCGAAGACGATACGGCGTCTTCTGGAGCACTTGGGCTCCCCGGAGGCGGTGCGCAACGCCACGGAGGAGGAGCTTGCCGCGCTCATTGGTCCAGCCCGAGCCCGTGCGCTGCGCGCCTATTTCGACTCCGCCTCCGGTCCCGGCCCCTAGAGATCCAGCACCCCATCGTCGCTGCCGAAGGGGTTGGGCACGTACCGGTCCGCCATCTCGTCGTTGAACCAGACGCTGTTGTCGGCGTAGTAGCGGAAGCGATAGGAGCGGCCCGGTTTGAGCCGGATCTCCAGACGCCAGCCTCCATCGGGAGTCCGGGACATGAGGTGGGCTTCCCGGTCCCAGTTGTTGAAATCCCCCACGACAGCCACCCGTTCGCGGGCCGCCCCGGCGGGCAGCTCGAAGGTGACGCGGCAGGATTGGCCTTTGGGACTGTACTGCTTGCGGATCATGGCCGGCTCCTTGTTTTTCTGGGGGCCAGGGACGTATTTCGGGACGGTCCAAACTAGGCCGTCGTGTGCCGATCGGGCAACGGGATCATGGATTTTTCATCTCTGCGTATGCGGCGACAGACCGACCATCCGGTCACACTGGAATTGCACACCCGCCTCTGGTTGAACACCTGGCGGCGGCGTACGGGCAAAGAAGGGCTCACGCTGGCCGATCTGCCGGATGAGGCGCTAGAGGAGATCACCTCCCGGCCGGTGGATTTCATCTGGCTGATGGGGGTCTGGGAGCTGAGCCCGGCTTCACGGGCCATCGCCCGCCAGCTGGCCCACAAGAGCCCGGAATACCGCCGCGTCCTGCCCGATCTGGATCCGGATCGGGACGTGGAGGGCTCTCCCTACGCCGTGAGCGCCTACCGGGTGGCCGCCGATCTGGGGGGACCTGAGGCGCTGGCCGCTCTGCGGCGTCGGCTACAGGCGCGGGGCGTGCGTTGCCTCCTGGATTTCGTGCCCAATCACACCGCCTGCGATCATCCCTGGGTCCGGGAGCATCCGGAGTACTACGTGGGTTTGCCGGCCGAGCGTCCGGCCCCGGACGTGGCCCAGAGCTTTCTGGTCGATACCCGGCGCGGCATGTGGCGTATTGCCCATGGCCGGGATCCGCATTTTCCGGCCTGGACGGATACGGCGCAGCTGAACATTTTCCATCCGGCCACGCGGAGCCGGCTCATCGCCACCCTGCACGAGATCGCCCGCCAGTGCGACGGGGTGCGTTGCGATATGGCCATGCTGCTTCTGAACGACGTCTTCGGCCGGACCTGGTGGCCCTGGCTAGACGGACGGGGTATGCCGGAGACGGAGTTCTGGCCCGAGGCCATCTTCGAGATCCGCCGTCTGTGGCCGGATTTCCTCTTTCTGGCCGAGGTGTACTGGGACTTGGAGTATCGCCTCCAGCAGCTGGGCTTCGATTACACCTACGATAAGCGCTTCTACGATCGGGTCATGACGAGCACGGGGGAGATGATCCGCGCCCATCTGGTGGCGGACTGGGATTATCAGATCCGTTGCCTGCGTTTTCTGGAGAACCACGATGAAGCCCGCGTCGCCAGTCGACTCTCCCCGGCCCAGCACCGGGCCGCAGCCGTGCTGCTGGCCACGGTGCCCGGGATGCGCTTCTGGTATCAGGGTCAGCGCGAGGGGCGACGTCTGCGCGCCCCGATACAGCTGGTGCGCTGGCCAGAGGAAGAGCCCAATTTCGTGCTGGCCACCTGGTACGATATGCTCCTGGCGCTCCAGGAACACCCCGCCCTGCAGCAGGGGTGGTGGCGCCTGCTCAGTCCAGAGCGCCTGCCCGGGGAAGATGAGGCCTACCGGAACGTGATCGCCTATCGCTGGGATGCGGGCAGGCAGGGGCGTTTGCTGGTGACCGTGAACTACCAGGCCCGGCGTGCACGCCTGCGTCTGCGCGTGGACGTGCTGGGCATCTCCGGGCGCACGGCCAAGCTACGAGACCGGCTCTCCGGAAAAGAGCTCATCGGTCCGGGATCGGTATGGTTCGAGACAGGGGTCGAACTGAATATGGAGCCCTACGAGGCCAATATTTGGGAAATCCTGTAGTACGGAGCGGCGATGGATAACCGTCAGCTCGCGCAGGGGCTGGAGGAAATGGCCGCCCTGCTGGAACTGCTCAACCGGGACCTGGATCGCGCCCAGCTGTACCGGCGCGCGGCGGTACGCCTCCGGGAGCTGGAGACCCCGATCGCAGAGGTCCTCTCCAGGGCACCGGCAGTGATCCCCGGGCTGGAGCGGTCCGTTCTGGAGGAGATCGTCCACTGGGTCCGATCCGGACGCATAGATCGGCTGGAGGAGCTCCGGGACGCCGTACCGGCCGGGGTGCAGGAGCTGCTCCGGCTCAAGGGGCTGGGCCCGAAGCGGGCGGGGGTGCTTTGGCGCAGGCTGGGGATCGATTCCCTGGAGGAGCTGGAACGGGCCTGTCTGGAAGGGCGAATCCGGGAGCTCGAGGGGTTTGGGCCGGCCCTGGAGGGACAACTGCTGGAGGCCCTTCGTCAGTACCGCCGCTATCGGGGGCTGCGCCGCCTCTCCGAGGCGCTGGCCGAAGTCGAGCCCATACTGCGCCGGATCCGCGCCCTCCCCGGGGTCGCGCGCGCGGAGCTGGCCGGAGAGCTGCGTCGGCACTGCCCGGTCGTGTCCGGATACGACCTGCTTGTGGTTACCTCCCGACCGGAAGGGATCCGGCAACGGCTCCCAGAGTTCGGGTGGGAGGAGGGGGAACCGGATCAACTTCAGGGGCGCACCCCCGGAGGCATGCCCATCCGGTGCTGGATCACAGACTTTCGACGCTTTGGTACGCGCTGGATCCTGGCCACCGGCTCAGAAGCCCACCTGCAGGCGCTTCGCAGCCGGGGACCGCTTCCGGAGGCCATCACCGAGGAGGCCGTGTATGCCGCGCTGGGGTTGACCTTCATCCCGCCCCCCATGCGGGAGGGGCGGGGGGAAATCGAGCGGGCCGCCCGGGGTCGGCTGGGACGTCTTGTGCAGGTACGCGATCTGCGCGGCCTTCTGCATGTGCACACCACCTATTCTGACGGAATCGTCCCCCTACGCCAGATGGCCATAGCCTGCCGAGATCTGGGGTATGCCTATCTGGGCATCTGTGATCACAGCCAGAGCGCCCGCTATGCGCGCGGTCTGGATCCGGAGCGGCTCCTGCGCCAGCAGGCTGAAATCGAGGAGCTGAACGCGGAACTGGCTCCGTTCCGCATCTACAAGGGCATCGAATCCGACATCCTGCCGGATGGTTCGCTCGATTATCCGGAGGAAATCCTCCGTCGTTTTGACTTCGTGGTGGCCTCCATCCATTCCGGCTTTCGCATGACAGAGCAGGAGGCCACGCGCAGGCTCATCCGCGCCGTGGAAAACCCCCACACCTGTATTCTCGGTCATCTCACAGGCCGGCTGTTGCTGGAGCGAGAAGGATATCCAGTCAACGTGCCGGAGGTTTTGCAAGCCTGTGCCGCACACGGGGTGGCCATCGAGCTCAACGCCAATCCGTATCGCCTGGATCTGGATTGGACGTATTTACCGCTGGCCGTCGAGCTGGGCGTGCCCGTGGCCATCGATCCGGATGCGCACGATCTGGAGGGGCTTGAAGACGTGCGCTATGGCGTTATGGTCGCCCAGAAGGCCGGCTTGGGTCCGGAACACGTGCTCAACACCCGCACACCGGCGCTGTTTGAGCGCTGGCTCAGGGAGCGACGGCAGCGGAAAACCTGAGGAGGGGTGGATATGCAGGATCGGGTTGCCATCGTGACCGGGGCCTCTTCCGGAATCGGCGAGGCCACCGCGCGCGCCCTGGCCACCAGGGGAGCGCATCTGGTGCTGGCGGCGCGCTCCGAGGAGCGACTCGAACGTCTGGCCCGAGAGCTCGAACGCGCCGGGGCCCGGGTGCTTGTCCAGCCCACGGACGTGCGGGATCTGGAGGCCTGTCAGAGGCTACTGGATCGCACCCTGGAGGTCTTCGGCCGGCTGGATCTGCTTATCAACAACGCGGGGGTCGGGGACTGGTCGCTTCTGGAGCGAGAAGATCCCGGGCGCATCGAGAACATGGTGCGCACCAACATGCTCGGGCTTCTGTACATGAGCCGTTTGGCCGTGCCCGTTATGCTCCGGCAGGGGGAGGGCGTAATCGTGCAGGTTGCCTCGCTGGCCGGGTTGATGGGGCTGCCCTTTCAGGCTGTCTACGGAGCCACCAAGGCCGCGGTCATCGCCTTTTCCCGCTCCCTGCGCTCCGAGCTCCAGGGGCGAGGGGTACATGTGCTGCTCGTTATGCCCGGACCCGTACGCACGGCGTTCTTCCGCAACGCGAACATGCGGGGGTTCGAGCGCCTGCCTTTGCCCGTGGCCGAGCCCGAGGAGGTCGCCCGCCGTATCCTGGATGGCTGTGCCCGACGCCGATCGGTCGTTTTTGTGGACGGCTTCGGTCGGCTGGTCTACTACGCCAGCCGGCTTGCGCCCGGGCTTGTCGACCGCATCGCCAGAAGCCTCTATTTCCGGGCCCAGCGCTACGGACAGGCCATGAGGGCGCAAAAGGAGAAGGCCTGACCCGTTTCCGCCCCCCCAGGAGGGGGTTGGCGCCCTTCGGCCGGCACACCCGACAGCCGATCCGATTGAGAGCCGGCTGGCCAGTGCCCTCTTCAGCCCGGAGCTCGCCCCAGAAGACAACGCGCCCGTTTGCGAGCCCAGCGTAGGCTCCCGCGTGTTCGACGGGGGCGGAACGGCCCGCTCCACTGCCTCCACGAGGGCGTTTGCTACCACGAGCACGGCCAACGGCTACCCGCCCACGTGCCGGGGGAAGCCGGGAGCAGATCGGCTTCTGGAGCGTGTCCCTCCCCAGCCGATTTTAGCCCAAACCCGTACGCACGCATGCATCCGGGGCAAGCAGGATCACCGGGCCCGCTGTGCGGCGCCTCCAACTGCCCGCTCAGGAGTGTCCGGTCCTCAGGGCGGGGCTTGGGTAATAGCAGGCAGGCGGATGGGAAGCCCGCGTGGGGAGCCTGTGCTGCCGTGCTCTGGGGATTGGTTTGGCCAGAGGTCGTTGGGGAGCAAACAAAAAACCCGTTCCCTCCGGAACGGGCAGCGCGCCTTCAGGATTCCTGTTCCTTGAGCGCACGCTGCAGCCGTCGGATGGCTTTCAGGCGCGCCATGCGCCGCTCCTCCGATGGCTTGATGTAGGCGGTCCGGCGCTTGTATTCGCGCAGGATCCCGCTGCGCTCGTATTTCTTCTTGAAGCGGCGCAGCGCCTTATCGATCGGTTCTCCTTCCCGTACCTGAATGCCGATCACGGTTGCTCCCCTTTTCTGAGCAGGAGCAAAGATACGGCCTCTCTTACGGGAGGCGCAAGACTTCCGTTTCCGGGCGGGCCTCAAGTGTGCGGCGCCCGGTTGCTTTTCGCCTCCGGGCAGGGGGAGTAACAGGGGATTTTCCTCCTGGAGAGGGTTCGGTCTGCGGATGGGGATGCGTATTTTTCTGAGCCTCAAGCCGGGAGGAGTGGCTATGCGTGCCTGTTTCGGACTCATCGTGCTACTTTGGTTTCCCCTGTACGGACAAGCCCAGCAAGGAGTTCCTATGGAACGTCGCATTATTCAGACTCCGGAAGCACCTGCCGCCATCGGTCCCTACAGTCAGGCTGTGCAGGTGGGGAACATGCTCTTCTGCTCCGGACAAATCCCCATCGATCCGAAAACCGGAGAGATCGTTTCCGGCGGGATCGAGGAGCAGACGCGTCAGGTTCTCGAGAACCTGGGTGCGGTGCTCCGGGCCGCCGGTATGGACTACGAGGATGTGGTCCAGTGCCAGGTGTTTCTGGCCGACATGGCCGATTTTGCCGCCATGAACCGGGTATATGCGGAGTACTTCCGGCAGAATCCTCCGGCACGCGTGACCGTAGCCGCGGCGGGTCTACCGCGCAATGTGCGCGTGGAGATCGCCTGTGTCGCGATCAGGGTCGGTGCACGCTGAACTGAGGGAGTTCTGGCTCGGTCCGCGGACCCGGGCGCGCCTGCGGTGGTATGGACCTTCGGGTCCGGTTCGGGGGGCCATGCTCCTGCTTCCCGGTGCGGGGTCCGGGAGCGAGCATCCCGTTTTGCAGGCGCTAAGGGAGCGTTTTGTCGCCTCCGGATGGGGGGTAGGGCATTTGGAGTATCCCTATCAAGTCCTCGGCAGGAGGTGGCCTCCGGATCCCATGTCGGTGCTGCTGGCCGCCGTGCGAGAGGCGGTCAGTTGTGTGCTGCTGCGGTCCGTTCCCGCCCTCTGGGGAGGGCGATCCCTGGGCGCACGGCTGGCCCTGCGCGCCGCGGCCGAGGGAGCGGGTTCTCCCCTGGGCGTCTTCGCGCTGGGCTATCCTCTCTACCGGCCAGGAAGACGGTCACAGATGCGCCGCCAGGAACTGCTCGCCTATAGGGGGCCGCTTTTCATAGCGCAGGGAGAGCGGGATCCCTTCGGAAGCCCGGAGGAGATCCGGGGGGTGCTGGCGGGTCGTCCGAACTGGCGGCTCTGTTCCGTTGCCGGGGCGGATCATGAGCTTCGGACCGGCGCCTGGGCCTGGATCGCGGAGCTGGAGCAATGGGCCGAAGAGCGGCTGGGGGAAGTTTCCGTGAGCCGGGAAACCCTCCGGGATGTGGGGCGTTAAGGATTCCGATCGAGTTCGGGAGAAGCCTGATGCGGTTTCTGCTCTTCGGCCTTGCGCTGACCCTGGTGGGCTTGTTGCTGGACGTATACGTATACCGGCGCTGGCGTCGTTTCGTGCGCGAGGCGGGATGGCCGGAGTTCGGGTATCGGCTTTATGCGGTCCTGATCCCTCTGGCCGCTCTGCTCATGCCCCTGTACATCCTGCTGTGGCGATTCTGGGAGGTCGAACCCCGTCTACCGCGGGCGATTCTCTCCGGTCTGTGGGTGTTGTGGTATCTGCCCAAGCTCTTTCTAGCTCCCGTGCTTCTGCTTGCGCAGGGGGCGAGCCTGCTGGGCCGGCTTCGGAGGAGGTCTTTGTCGGCCTCTCTGGATTCGGGACCGGAGGCGCGGAGGCACTTTCTGCGCACGGCCGGTTGGGCGCTGGCAGGGGTGCCGTTTGTGCTGACCGGTCGAGGGCTGATCCGGGATACGTATGCCGTTACGCTCTTTCGGGAGACCGTGTATCTGCCCACCTTACCCCGGGCCTTTGACGGGCTGCGGATCGTGCAACTGAGCGACTTGCACGCAGGCTCCTATCTTAACCCAAGTTGCTACCTATCCCCTGGATCTGAAAAAATAGTGGCCGCTATGCTTTCCCGTCTCATAGCGGCCTTTTGCATTATAGACGACGCCCTGCAAGCCATGGGCTACAAGGATGACCCCCAAGCCAAAACGCCCGCCTCCGCCATCCTCACCCTCGCCCTCCTTGCTGCTCTGGAGTTCGGTGGCAAGCACAACAAGGCCCTGGCCCTCGCCAAAGACCTCGGCCTCTTCACCCACGTCCCCTCCCCAAGCCGCTTCAACCGCAGGCTCCACGCCCTCTACCCCCTCCTTCTCCCCCTCCTCCACCTCCTGGCCCAGGTCTGGAAGCACCTCCACCAGGCCCAGGCGTATGCCTTGGACACCTTCCCCCTCCCCGCCTGCGAGAACATCCGCGCCCCCCGCTCCCGCCTCTTCCCGGACAAGGCCTACCGCGGCTTCATCCCCAGCAAGCGGGTCTACTTCCACGGCCTCAAGCTCCACCTTCTGGTGGACGACGGGAAGTTCATCCACGAGGTGAACCTGACCCCGGGGAGCTTCCACGACCTCGCTTCGCTTCTCCTCCTTCCCCTGGACCTTCCCGAGGGGGCGGAGCTCTACCTGGACCGGGGGTACGAGAGCCATCTGTACGAGGACCTCCTCCGGGAGGCCCAGGAGGTTGTTCCCATGGTCATCCGCAGGAGGAACAGCCGGCGGTATCTCCCTTGGATGCAGTACCTGGCCATCGTGGGGCGGAGGGTGGTGGAGACGGTGGGGAGCATGCTCCATCACCTCTTCCCCAGGCGCATCCACGCCGTGACCCAGGAGGGTTTCGTCATCAAAGTTCTCACCTTCGTCCTGGCCCATAACATCAGTCTCCTGACCCAGAAGATGGCTGGGTAGCAACTTGGGTTATGGGATATGCCGCTCTCGCTGCGTATAACGGCTTTTGAGGCGGGGGGCCCCCGGGGGTCAATCCCTTCTAGCCCCTCCCCCCTCCCCCCGGCCTTCCAGGGGCCTTAGGGGCGGTCAGGGAACCCTTCCCCTGGGCGGACGGGTTCCCTGACCGCCTTCTCCTCCTGGAGTTTGACGAGCTGCTGGTGCGGGGCCGGCGGCGCGGGCCGGATGGGCAGAAAGAGCGGATCGCGCTGCTGCATGCACTGGCGTATGAGGGCAAGGCGACGGACGCGCGGGGGCGGACGGTGCTGAAGAACCGGCGGGTGCACGTGGCCGTGGGCGAAGGGACGGCGTCCATCGAGGAGGCGCTGGCGGCCTTTGCGGCGGCGTGGGATTGGGCCCGGGTGGAACAGTGCACGGTGGGTGGGGACGGGGCGCCGTGGATCCGCAAGGTGCTGGAGTACCTCCCCCAGGCCACCTATCGCCTCGATCCGTTCCACCTCAAGCGGGCGCTGCGGCGCGGGCTGCGGCATGATCCGGAAGCCCACCGGCAGCTGGCGGCGGCGCTGGCCGAGGGGAAGCCGTGGCCCGAGGTGGCGGCGATCCTGGATGCGGCTCGCCGGCGGGCGCAGGGAGACGACCGCGACCGCGTCCAAGAGCTGAAGCAGTACATGAAGAACCACTGGGACGGCATCGTGGCCGACGCGAACGTGCGGCGGCTTGGTGCGATCGAGGGGCAGAATTACCACGTGCTGGCCCGGCGGATGAAGCGACGGGGAGCGTCGTGGAGCGAAGGCGGGGCACGGCACCTGGCCCGCCTGTTGGCGGCCCGAGCAAATGGGGAGCTCGAGCGCTATGCGCGTCCGGTCTGGCAGCGCCGCCAGGCGCCACCGGTGGTGTCGACCCCGCAAGGCCGGCTGTTCGGGCAGCGCCTGAGTCGGAGCGACGTGGAGGATGTCGCCCAGTGGCTGCGGGTGCGGATCCCGGCGCTCTACGGGCCGCATGCGGACCGTGAGTGGGTGCAGGCGTTGCGGCACCTGGCCGGCCTTTCTGTGGCGTAACCGGAGCATGGGTCGGGGGGATCCACCTACCGAAGCTTGATGCAGTCGGACTGCGCCCCCGCCTTGAAATATGCGCATATGCACATATATATTAAAGCGGCGGGGCCCGGCCATGCGCCGGTAGTACTGGAGAACCAGAACGGGCGGGAAGCAGGGGGGGTGACCGAGACGGAACTCTCGCGGATTACGGATGCCTTCAAGGCGCTGTCAGATCCTACGCGCCTCCGGATCGTCCGGCTCATGGCCGCGAATGATGAGGAGGTGTGTGTCTGCGAACTCGTCGACTCCCTTGAGGTACCCCAATACCACGTGTCACGGCACTTGAAAGAGCTCCGCAACGCCAGGCTACTGCGGGCGCGGCGAGACGGCCGGTGGGTCTACTATTCGCTCGATCTCACGGACCCGGTCGTGAAGGAGCTGGCAGAGGTCGTCAGGCGGCTCCCTGCCGACTTATTCCGTGAAGACCAGAAAAACTTCGAGCAACGGATGACCTTGCGCGTCGGCGGCCGCTGCCGCGCGGGGATTCAGAAGAAGCACCTGGCCCCCAACGTCCGTGTTCGGAAGTAGTGCGAAGGAGGAATTGTCATGGACGAAAAGAGCCTTACCACGCGCGCCGTCGCCGAAGAGGCGGAACGCCATTCCTCGAGCCGAGAGGAAGAAGGCTTCGAAGGTCCCTGGTACCGCTTCCCCCCCATCCGTAATGCTGGCCTCGGAGGCATCGTGCTGGGCTTGGGCTGGTTGGCCGGTGAGCTAAGCCTTGGCCCTGCGCTCCAGATCCCCTTGTACCTCGTTGCCATGGCCCTCGGGGGCTACTTCTGGGTACGCGAGGGTTGGGAAGAGTTCATTGAAGAGCGGGAAGTAGGCATCGAAGCTCTCATGACCTTCGCCACGTTGGGAGCCGTCCTTCTCGGCCAGTGGTTTGAGGCCGCCTTCCTTGTCTTTCTCTACGGGCTGGCAGAAGGCGTGGAGGAGTACACCTTCGCTCGCACCCGCTCCGCCATCAAGGCGTTGCTCGATTTGGCCCCCAAGGAGGCGCGGCTCCTCGAGAACGGCCGGGAGCGCATGGTGCCGGCGAGCTCCCTGAAACCGGGCGATCGGTTCCTCGTGCGGCCGGGCGAATCCATCGCCACCGACGCCATCATTCGTGAAGGGCGGTCGAGCATTAACGAAGCTGCGGTCACAGGCGAGTCGGTGCCTGTGGCAAAGGGCCCAGGCGACCGGGTCTTTGCCGGCACAGTGAACGGTGAGGGCGCCCTTGTTCTGGAGGCCACGGCTACTTTCGAGGACAATACCCTGTCCAAGATCATCCGCCTGGTCGAACAGGCTCAATCAGAAAAAGGGCGGGCTCAGCGCTTCATCGAGCGGTTTGGCAGGCGTTACAGCCCTGTTGTCCTGCTTGCAGCCGTGGCCTTGGTCGTGCTCCCGCCCCTGATCGGTCTCGACTGGTCGACCTGGGCCACCCGCGCTGTGGTCCTCCTGGTAGCAGCGGCACCTTGCGCCCTTGTCATGTCGACGCCCGTGGCCATGGCTTCCGCCATCGGTACAGCCGGCAAGAACGGCGTGCTCATCAAGGGGGGCATCCATCTTGAGAACCTCGGCACGGTCCGCGCAGTGGCCTTCGACAAGACCGGAACGCTGACGCGCGGAGAGCCCGTGGTGACTACCATTGTCGCAGCGCCCGGATGGACGGAGCGGGAAGTGCTGGCGCGAGCCGCCGCGATTGAGCGTTTCTCTGAGCACCCCCTGGCCCGAGCCGTCATGGCCAAGGCCCAGAATGAAGGGATCGAGGTACCCGAGGCCGGGGACTTTCAGGCTCTACCCGGAGCCGGGGCCAGGGCGGTGGTCGGCGAGGTGAGCCTATATGTTGGGAGCCCCGCTCTCTTTCAACAGCTGGGAGCCCGGGTCCCCGCGGAGCTGTCGGACAAGATCGACGAGCTGCGGGACGGCGGGCATACGGTCGTCTTCGTGGGCACCGATGAGGAAGTGAAGGGGCTGCTGGCCATCCGCGATGAGATCCGGCCCGAGGCAAAAGACGCTCTACAGGCATTGCGCGAAGCGGGTGTCGAGCACTTCATCATGCTAACCGGCGACAATCAGCGGACGGCGAACGCCATCGCCCGGGAACTTGGCATCGACGATGTCCGGGCGGAACTGAAGCCGGACGATAAGGCGAGGATCGTGAAGGCGCTGGCTGAAGAGTATGGCGGTGTGATCATGGTCGGCGACGGCATTAACGACGCGCCGGCCCTAGCCGCTGCCACGGTCGGGATAGCCATGGGCACCGCGGGAACCGACGCCGCTATTGAGGCGGCTGACGTCGCCCTGATGGCCGACGATCTGAGAAAAGTGGCTTACGCTGTTCGCCTGGGGCGCCGGGCCCGCGCCATCAGCCGCCAAAACATCATCTTCTCGCTAGCCGTTCTGGCGATCTTGATCCCGGGCGCGCTGACAGGCTGGGTTGGCGTCTCGCTGGCCGTTGCCGCTCACGAGGTGAGTGAGCTGCTGGCCGTCGCCAACGGCCTTCGTGCCAGTTGGAGGCATCGATGAAGGGGCAGGACCCGGCCGGAGTGCCGGGCCCTGCCCCGCCTTTCCGCGTCAGGCCACCTCGTAACCGGCTTCCTCGACGGCCTCTTTTGTCTCAAACCCGAGTAGGGTGCCTGGAATGACCCGGTTGGTTTTGGAGGTTGCCAAAAGGGCCCACGCCCTGAACCAGGCCCTCTTCCGGGACCACCCCAAGGGGAACCTGAGCCCCCGGGAGGTCCACCACATTGCGAAAAGCGTGGCCAAGTGGACCTACAACCGCTACCAGGGGGCGAGGGTCTACCCGGTCTCCTCCACGGGGAGGCCGGACCGGAGCCGGCTTTCCCCCCAGGCCCGGGCCCTGATCCCGCCCCTCCAGGGCCAGGGGCTCCAGGAGGCGGTGCGGGAGGGCGGAAAGCGGCGCGGATCCCGGCGGAGGCAGGAGGCGGAGGAGAGGCTGGTAGAGGCCCTGAAGCGTCTGCAGAGCCGGAACGAGGCCATCACCGCCCGGGCCCTAGCCAGGGAAGCGGGGGTGAGCCCCACCACGGCCGCCAACTGGCTCAAGCGGATGCGGGGACAGGGTTGAGTGCGGATGACTCAAGGGCCCCCCCCCAAAAATCGGGGTTTTCGCCGTCCAGCACGTGGCGGAGTGGTGTCCACAAGCTGGTGGCTATCAGAGTATACAGGCGGGGGGATGGGGGGACGGGGGGGTGCAACCCCGGGCATGTGAACCCCGTCACTTGATGGGGGTATACCCACCCCTCCTCCCTGAGCTCCGTTTGGGAAGAAAATCTCCTCTCGAGCTAGCTCAACGCGCAGCGGCGGCGAACGTGATCCACATCACGAATTCGCCGCGCGAACGCGATTTTCTCTGTCCAGGACGCAAAAAATATGGGATAACCCAAGTTGCTACCTACCCCTGGACCTGAAAAACTAGTGGCCGCTATGCTCCTGTCACGTACCATAGCGGCCTTTTGCATTATAGACGATGCCCTGCAAGCCCTGGGCCACACAGATCACCCCCAAGCCAAAACGCCCGCCTCCGCCATCCTCACCCTCGCCCTCCTTGCTGCTCTGGAGTTCGGTGGCAAGCACAACAAGGCCCTGGC
>FWWL01003420.1_pt1 | contig 28960 bp, 22 predicted proteins | sample 2228331 | NCBI WGS metagenome assembly FWWL01 (sample SAMEA103939775, study PRJEB20133) | metagenome
TCTGACCACTGCTCAGACGCAGCAGCACGAAGACCGATCCGTCTGCAGCCAGAGCCACATCCAGAGGCTCAGCGCTCGCGCCGAAGGAACGGAACACCCTGCTGAACGTGCCGTCGGGGTTCCATATCAGGACCTGCCCGGTCGCCTTGCTGGCGACATAGAGCTTCCCGTCCCCGGCCACAGCCAGGCCGGCGGGCTGGGACAGTCCGCTGCCATACGCGAATGTGCCGTAGAATGTCCGGTCGGGATTCCAGCGAACGACCTCGCCCGCACTCCCCACGCTGGCGCAGACCCCGCCGGAGAGGTCTTCCGCGAGGCCTGTCACATCACCCAGAGCGGAGGCGACCAGGCGGTGCTGCAGGACCCCTTCCGCACTCCATACGCGAACGGCTCGCGCCCCGGAAGCCTCGCGGACTCCCGCATACACCCTTCCATCCCGGCCGAACGCTATGCTCGAAGGAGATGGCACCGTCGCGCCGGCGGCAAACACTCCCGCGAAGTTCCCGTCGCGGTCGAACCGGATGATGCGGTCGCTGCCGCGGCTGGCCACGAGCAGCTCCTGAGCACCTGCCGGCCCCCCGGCAAGGACTCCTGAAAGCAACAGCAACAGGACGAGAAGGCGGGCAGGGCTCACCGCTCTCCCTCCCTTCCCTTCCCTGTCTGCAAGCGCTCTTCCAGATCCCGGATGCGGCTGTCGTTCGCTTCCACTCTCCGGAGAAGACCCTGAATGGCGGCAAGGATCACCCCGTCCGCATCCACCGTGCTGATGTGCCTGTCGTCCTCACCTACCTCGAAAGCTGCCCGGAAATCCTGGGCTGTCGGACCGATGTGGCGGATGTCCGGGGACTGGGAGCGGTAACTCCAGTAGTTGATGGGCAGAGTGCGGACCCGCTCCAGGATCTGCTCCGGGTCCACGGGCTCCAGACCGGTCTTGGCCGCACGGTCGCTGAGGGTGGACCATGCCCCCGCCCCCGGCGCGAGGACCACCCCTGCTGAAGGCGCTCCCCCGGGACCCAGCGCGGTCACGAACGTGGCTCCACCGGTCGCCCTCGCCCAGAAGCTGGAGTCTGCTCCCAGCCGCATCACAGTGACGTTTCCGATGGTGCAGACGATCGGCGAGCCCTCCGTCGCGAGCGACCGGGCATTCCGTGAATGAAAGGCATACGGAACGGCGGAAAACCGCTGGCGGGGAGACAGCGTCGTCGCGCCGACGGTCACCTCCACCCACACCTCGGGGGACTCGAACACCACCTCCGGTATCCCGCTTATCTGAGTGGTGAATACGCCCCCGGTCGCGGTCACGGTCCGGGACGCTGAGGTCCACAGAGGCTGCCCGCCCGACTCGGCGGCATACAGAGCAAATCTGACATTGTACGGCCCGTCGGGAAGAGGATTGCCTGACGCATCGGTCAGCATCCCCTGATAGTTGACCGTGTTCCATGACCGGCCCGCCTCGGTCTGAAAGGCCAACCCGCTGGCCGATGCCAGCCCGCTCTGTCCTTCCAGGATGACGGGACTCCAGCCTCCCGCATTGTCCCAGACCAGGACCCCCTTGCCCGCATCGGAAACAAACATTGCCTCGTCACCCGGCCGCAGCGCCAGGCCCGTGGGAGCGGAGATCTGGACCCCACCCGTCCGCGCGCAGCGCACCGAACCGTCCGGATACAGCTCCAGCACACCGCCACCCGCCCCGGCGCTGTAGAGCACATAGATGGTGCCATCGCTCCCGCTCTCGACATCAACGGGAGAGAGGACATCCGCCACGACCCGGTCAAAAGACCCCTCCGGCTTCCAGCGGAGGACCTGACCGGAGCCGGCCGAGGCGATGAGCAGCCCCCCTGCCCCGTCCACGGCGAGTCCACGCGGGCTGCTCAACCCGGCGCCGGACGCGAAGACACCCTGATAGCTGCCGCCCGCATCCCATCTGAGGACGCGGTCCGAAGCGGTGTCGCTGACATACAGGTTGCCGGCGCCGTCCAGAGCAAGCCCTCCGACGGTCGACAGGCCCGGAGCGGTATATTCCGCCTCGAGCGCGCCCGATGCGGAACGCCTCTGGACCCTGCCTCCCCCCTGCGTCGAGCTCATCCCCGTGAACACCTTCCCGTCCGGAGCGCTCACGATGCAGCTGAGGCCCGCCATCCCCTGACCCGATGCGAACACGCCCTGCGGGATGCCGTAGACGTCGAACCGCAGCGTCGCGTTGCCGCCTCCGCTGTTGACCAGCAGGTGCTGGGCGCAGACCTGTGCACACAGCAGCAGAGCCACGACGCACGAAGTGAAGGACAGATGCAGAACTCTCATTCCCGGACTCTCATATCGAAAAGCGTGGGCCGGAAAGGCTGTACCGGCCGTCTTCCGCCTTTTCCTCTCCAATTCAAGGATACCGCGCCTGCAGTCTCCAGGGAATCGGATACTCCACGGTTTCCCGCAATAACGCGGTAGCCCGGCTCAAGGAGACAATGCGAGGCCCGGCTTCCCGCCGGGCCTCCTTCCTCTTCTCGCGCACCTGTCGGCCGGACCGGCCGGCTAAATGCCCGATACGTCAGCGTTGGAGCGCGGGATGACCAGACGCTCCAACACCTCGCCGGAGCGCCGCAGACTGCTCAGCCCCGTGACTTTCAGATAGTCCCCCTGCGACCAAAGGACGGCCAGGTGACCCGTCTCCACTCTGACAGGCGTCCCGGAGCCGTCGTCCAGCAGGGTGTAGCCCGTCGCCGGGTCGTTTACCACGGCGCCCCATACGACCACCAGGAGGCCGATGGTGTTCACTCCATATCCGCCGTCCACCCCGGCCTGCCCGAGCGGAGGAGTCCCGAGGTCACCGCCTCCCAGAGCTTTGTTGGTCATCCGCAAGGGCTCCAGAGGCTGCCCGGAAGCCATGAGAGTGAGCGTGGCCGAGGCGATCTGCCGCTCACCATCGGCCGTGGTGGACATGACCCCGGCGACGCTCACGCGGGCTCCCTCCGTCAGCCAACCGGCCGGGGAGCTGAGGGCGACGCGGATGCCGCTCGCGCGGTCTTCCTGCTCAACGTAGGCGAGCGGGGCCCCACCGAAGGCGCCTCCGAAGGTCGTGGCGACGACGCTGTCAGCCCGGACCGGAGTGCCATCCGCCAGCACCTTGGCCTGATCCAGAGTCTGGACGACCACTGGAGGAGGAGGCGCAACGCCTCCCGGCTCCACCCAGAAGCCGGCCCAGTGCTGATAGTTAGGGCTCGAAGCATATCCGGCAAAGCCCTGTCCGAGCGTTCCGTTCAGCCGGTAGGAAGCCGAAGACATCTCGCCCCCACCGCCGCTCAGGACCGCCCAGTCCACAGCAAACTGGCCCGCCCGTGCAGGGGAAGCCGCCACGACGGCTGCTGTGAAGGCGATTGCGCACAACAATCGACAGAAGGCAGACATCACACTTTCTCCTTCCCCTGTCACAGAGCCTTCAGCGCCTTCATGGCCAGCGGCACCGAACTCACGTAGATGCGCGGCGAGAGGGTCTCGCCGTTGACGGTCACCTGCAGCCAGACGTCCTTGGCATCGAAGACCGCCGGGGGAACGCCGGGGATGACTGCCGTGAACAGCCCGTCCTTCGTGGTCACCGTCACCGGCTGGGACGTCCAGAGGGCGTCTCCCCCAGCTTCCGCGGCGAAGAAAGCGAAGACGAGCGTCTGCTGCCCGTCCGGGACGGCATTGCCCGAGCTGTCCGCCAGGCGGCCCTGATAGTTCAGAGAATTCGCGGAGCCGACCTCGTCGGGGACCCACACGATGCCGTAGGGGCTGCTGAGCACGCCGGCGATGAGGCCCGTCCAGAGCGTCTTCACCGGCCCGGTATCGGTCAACTCGTAGCGATAGATGCCGTCGGAACCAACCACCAGGAACTTGCCGGCATCGATCTGCAGAAGGCTGTTCACCCACTGGGGAGAGCTCTCAGTGGTCACGTAGGGACCGGTCCAGTTCCCCTCGATGTCCCATCCGAGGTAGTAGCCCGAAGTCCCGGAGTCGGCCCGCAGGGCACGGATGGCCTGGACTCCTCCCGGCAGGGTGACGATCGCCACATCCACAAGGCGGGGATTGTCCAGAAGCTTGCGGTCGAAAGTCCCGTCGGCGTTCCACCGGACGATCTTGCCGCTTGCGCCCCCGCAGGCCAGATACAGCCTGCCCTGCGCGTCGAACGCCATCCCGCCCGGCGAAGGGGTCGATTCCGCCCCGGAGTCGAGAACCGTCTGCACCCCGTCGGGCGTCAGCTTGTTCACCCACCAGGCGCTGGAGTCGCTGATGTAGAGATTGCCGGCCTGGTCGAATACCAGCCCCCCGATGAAGCCGTAATCGCCCGTCCCCACGTGCGCCTCATACTCACCGGCGGGACTCAACCGGACGATGTAGCTTGTGACCTGAGTCACGAAACAGGCCACATAGATCCTGCCGTCGGCCCCGCGAGCGATGGCTGTGGGCTTCGTGATGTTCTGATCCGGGCCTGCAAAGACTCCTTTGTAAGTCCCGTCGTCCCCAAAGCGAAGCACGCGGTCCGTCCCGTAGCTCAGGACCAGGTAATCCGCCGCCACTCGAGAGGCGCCGGCCAGGCAGGCCGCCACCAGAAGAGCCGCAAACAGAAAGAATATCCTTCTCTGGAATCCCATCACAGGGTCCTCTCCTTTCCTCACACCGTTGCCGTTGGAAGTCGCAAGTCAGTCTTTTCCCCGTCGCTCAGTGCCCGGGTGCTCTGATAGCCAGAGGCACAGAGCCTATGTAGCGCCGCGGCGTGACGGTCTCACCGTTCACCCGGGTCTCCATCCAGACGTTCCGTGCTGCAAACACCTCACGGGGGACTTTCGAAAACCGGGCAGTGAAAATGCCACCCGAAACCTGCACACTGACCACCTCCGACTGCCAGAGCGGCTGACCTCCCGTCTCGGCCTCGAAGAAGGCGACCGCCAGCGAATAGCTCCCGTCGGATGCGAGCTGTCCCTGGGAGTCGGTCAGTCTGCCCTGATAGGTGATGGTGTTCCCGGCCGCCGGTTGAAGCGGGCGGAACGCGATGTCGAACGGACGGCCCAGGCCCGACTGACCGTTACCGACCACCAGCTGCTGGCCGACCGTCTGGTCCCAGCGATACACGCCTTCCTCACCGGTCACATAGACCTGGCCGGTCGCGGGATGCAGAGCGAGCCCGACCGGGGCATTGATGGCGGGAAAAGCATAGTATGCCTTGTAGACTCCGGCGGAGTCGTAGCGGATGACGGCATTGTTCGGCTTTCCCAGCGTGACCAGCACGTAGATGTCACCGTCGGAACCCACAGCCACATCGCTGGGATAGACGTTGAAGTTGTCCATCACCACCTGGAAATCAAAGGCCCCTGTCGGTGTGAACCTGAGGACGCGGCCTTTGACGGGAGGGTCCTGCCCGGCCATATCGCACGCCACATACAGCCTGCCCTGCGCATCGAAGCAGATACCCGCCGGGCCATCCATCCCACCGCTCGAGGCGAAGGTCCCGTCGTATGCCCCGCTCGAGAGCCAGCGGACCACTTCGTCTCCGTAGTAGCTGCTGACGTAGAGGTTGTTCGCAGTGTCCACAGCCACGCCGAACGGTCGCGTGAGAGAGAACTCGTGGAACTCCCGCTCGAAGGCCCCGTCGCTCGAATACTGCCGGACTGCCGCCCGCCCTGAGCTCTCCGTGCTGACATACACCTTTCCGTCCGGCCCGACGGCGATGCCAAGGGGCCCCACAAGCCCGGGATCGGACGTGAAGACTCCCAGGTATCGTCCGTCCGGGTCGAAACGCAGCACTTTGTTGTTCCCGCTGACGACAAGCAGCTCGAACGGACCATCAGCCAGGACGACGGCACCCGTCTGAAGCAGGAGAAAAGCCAGGCAGACCACAACGGTCAACCGCCCGAGCACGCGCATGCGGTTACTCCTCCTTTCGAACACGCTCCCCGGCTCTGGCCAGCCCTCCGGCCCGATGTCACGGCAGACCGGCACGACGCGCAGACCGGGAACTCCCGGGCTCTGCAGACGCAGACAACCCTGCTTACATCCAAGATACCGCAGCCCCCCGGCGATGTGAATACGATTATCCATGGTTTGTCTCCGAAACAGGCTCCCCGGCCCGGAGCAGCTCTGTCCGCGCCATCATCTCCGGGCGTAGCTGGGATTTGACTCGAATTTCGCAGTTTAGGACCACAGGACCGCCGAGGCTGCGGAAGCGGGATGGTAAGATACGGACAAGAGGTGGAGGACGCCCCCTCGCGGTCGCCGCGACGCGCGGGCGAGTGTGTTGGTTGCGCATCGCGGGCGTAAGGCGCGGCGTGCTGACCCCTCGCGGTCGCCGCGACGCGCGGGCGAGTGTGTTGGAGAGATTCCCTATGCCCCTGTCCACTTCAGACGCCGGACACGTTCCGCCGTCCCGCTCCGGTCTCTTGAGAAGATCGGGCGGGCTGGTCTGCTTCATCCTGCTTTTGGCCATCGGAGGGCCATCGCCCGTGGCAGCTCAGACCTTCCCTGAGACAGTCGATGCGTGGACCGAGTTCGACACGCCCGCGCAGGCCGCCGCGGCCGGGTGGTCCGCGCTTCCTGCCGGGAACCCCTCTCTTTCGGTGCCCAAAGTGGACGCCTGGGCGGGCAACGCCGTGCAGGCGAACGGGTGGCAGGGTGTGAACAACGGAGGGCTGAGGTTCGAGCGCTCCTTCGGACTTCCGGCGGCAGGCGCGGGGAGCACCATCCAGTTCCTTCTGCGCGCCGAGGCGAACGGCGAGGGCTCAGCCGGCGTCTCGGCAGTCACACTCCGCGCCCGCTTCCCGAACGGAAGCGTCTACAGGAATCTGGTGATGTTCAACGCCGGCCCGAGCGCTCTGACACTTTATGTGATCGACATGGACATCAGCGGAGCGACCCTCACAAGCGATCCGTGGACCACGTGGCGAAAAGACGCGGGAAGCGGAACGCTGACCAACAGCTCGTGGAGTCAGCTCCAGAGCCTGGAATGGACCGCGGAGAGATGCCGCCTGCCCGCCGATCTCATCCAGGTGGACCGGCTGCAGTTCGACATCCGCTCCGGGACGGCGAGGCTGACCGTGCGCGCCCTGAATGTCCCTTCCCGCAAATACGTCATCCTCAGGCTGCAGCCTCAGGGGCTCGGTACGGGGACGATCACCTGCTCGGTGGAGGTGTCTGACGGGACGGGGACTGTGGTCCTGAGACGAGATGCCCCGATGGAGGCGAACCGCGAGAAGGAACTGCGCATCGATTACGCGTCTCTGGCGAAAGGGGCCTACCTGTGCCGGGCATCGGCCTACCGGGCCGGCAACCTGCTGGCTGAGGGACAGGCAGCATTCAATCATCTGGAAGACCCGCCGTGGGTGCTCTCCAGGACCGGGGTGGACCCGGACAGGGTGGTGAAGCCATGGACCCCGATGGAGACCGGCGAGAGACAGGTCACCGTGTGGGGGCGCACGATGACATGGGGCTCCAGCATCTTTCCGGACAGCATCGTCAGCTCCGGGGAAGAGCTGCTTGCGGCTCCGATGCAGCTCACAGCCAGCGTAGGCGGCGAGACCCAGAAGGTCAGGCTCAAGAGCTTCCGCTTCCTGTCCCGCACTCCCGCCCGGTGCATCGCGGAAGCCATCGGGGACCTGTGTGATGTCGAGGTCGTCACGCGTATTACCGCCGATTTCGACGGGTTCGTCTGGTTCGAGATCTCTGTCAAGAACCCGGCCCGCAATGTCCTTTTCAACACCCTGCGCGTCGAAGCGCCGCTCCGTCCGTCACAGATGCGCCTGTACCAGACCTTCCGTCCGGGGCCGGAAGGCGCCGGGGCGCTTGGCCCGACACCCATCCAGCTGGGCTGGCTCGTGAATGAGTGGGTGGCCAACTTCTATCACTGGTTCGGAAACGAGGACCGGGGTCTGGGTTTCACATACTCGACGCTGCAGGGCTGGAAGCCTCTGTCGGAGTCGAACTTCTGCACGTTCGTCCCGGGACAGCCGGCACCGGTATATCGCGTGAACCTGATAGAATCTCCCACCCCGGCAGACGGGCTGCGATTCGAATTCGGCATTCAGGCGACACCCATCAAACCCCTGCCGCCTGACTACCACTCCATGGTCGCTGACCGGGCGTTCGCCTGGCCGTCCACGCTTGCCTGGCTGGCGATGCCCGGGAACATGGACATGATGGTCATCTGGAACACGGACATCATGAAGGGTCTGAACGACCCGGAGCATCTCGACGCGACGGTGCTCAACCAGCGGGTGCAGATGTACCACAGCCGCGGTGTCGCCGCTGTGGGTCCCGCCTCCTGCCCCCAGAAGATATCCCCGCCGATGACGCCCTTCAATGACTACCTGCTGGAGTGGCAGAGGCTGCCTCAGGATGTCCTGACCTGGGACGGCATCCCGCAATACGCGGACTGCTCGCAGGCGACCAGTTACATCGACTTCCTCACGCACACCTGGCGGAACGTGATGCAGACGTTCTCGCTGGACGGGTTCTACTTCGACGGATGGTTGGGAGGACAGTTCCACTGCCGGAACCCGCATCACGGATGCGGATGGGTGGACGACAGCGGGACAGTGCAGCCGACCATTCCTGTCCTGGCAAGCCGGGAAGCGATGAAGCGGTTCGCCATCATGATGGAGGACACGGTGCAAAGCCCGTTCACTCCCCCGCTTGACGCACCGGAGCGGCCGGGCTTCCCCCGCTACCACTACTGGGTGCACACCTGGGAGTTCGTGCCTCCCATCATCGGCTTCGCGACGGAATGGCTGACCGGGGAGCAGCCCTACGGCTGCCTCCGGGGGAACACGAGCGCCAGCTACGCGCAGTGCTGGGGGCTGGACCTTTTCCGTGCCCGATGTCTGTCCACCGCCTTCGGCGTGCCGAACTACCTGTACAACGGCCTGCTGACAGAAGCGGGAGACCCTCCTCCGGACGACAAGCAGACCTGGATGTCCTTTGCGTGGGCCCTTCCCCACGGCGTCCCTCAAGCGTGGCTGGTCAGCATGAACCAGAACGTGGTCAAGCAGATCTACAGCGTTCTGCGCGGGTTCGGGGTGCGCAGAGCGGAGTTCACTCCCTGCTGGCGCCCGAACCCGTTCCTGGAATGGGTGTCAACGCCGTCCCGTGAAGATGTCTTCGCCACCTGGGAACGCAACGGACGCGTGCTGCTTGTGGTCTCGAACCTCAGGAGCTTCAACGGAGGAAGCCCGTCCACCGTGCGCCTGCGCTGGAAAGGCTTTGCGAACCCGTCGGTGAGGAACATGCTTACGAATACGAACATCAGTCTGAACGGCGGTGTCCTGGAGTTGACCATCCCTCCGGAGCGTTTCGCCCTCATCCGCTTCCAGCCGTGACGGAATGCTCAGAAAAACCGGCATTAGTCCCTATTAGGCAGGAACACGATTGACCGCCCGGCAGAGTGTTTCTTACACTGGAAGTGTGAGGCGGGCACGCGACCCGCTGCGAGAGAGCAACGGACCGGACACTCAACAACAGGTCGCGCAGGGAGCAGACCGCTCTGCTCCTGTCTGCGTTCTGTGCCGGTCTGAGACGAAGAAAAGGAGAATGGTAAGGATGAAGAGACTCGGAACGCTCCTGCTGGCGGTCTGCGGCGCCCTGGCCATCATCGGGAGCACACCCGCCGGGGCGGCATACGACTTCCTGGTCGCCGACTACGGAAGCAACAGCGTGCTGCGCTACGACCCTGCAGGCAACTTTGTGGGCGTTTTTGCCAGCGTCTATCGCCCGACTACCGTGTATGCGGACGCTCTCGGCAACGTCTACGTAGGTTCCTACTACACCAACGGCACCAGTCAGTTCCTGCGCTTCGACATCAACGGGAACCTGACCAAGACCTATGCCTCCAACACCGGGTGGATCGGCGGGGCCATCGTGGACTCCGCGGGCGTCGTGTATGCCTCCGACAACCAGCAGAACAAGGTCTACTACTTCAAGCCGGACGACACCTCGGGAGTCCTGCCGCTGGGTTCGCAGACGCTGACCACACCGATGGGCATGGCCCTGGACAGCCAGGACCGGCTCTATGTAGCCAGCAACGGACACATCCTGCGCTGGGACGCGGACCGGCTGAACGTGGTCAGCATCGTTCAGAATCCGCGTCTGAACGGGGTGGCCATCGTGAAGGTCGGGAGCACGGAGGCCATCCGGGCCAGCCGCAGCGACGGGGCGACGGCCGGCTACTATCTGGGATGGGACATCGACGGCAACTGGACGGGGCCCTACATCACGACGGGCGGCGTGCCTCAGTGGCTGAACAGCATGCTCATCCCGGACCTCTCGGATCCTGAACGATTCCTTCTTGTGGGAAGCACGGGCATCGTGCACTATGACATCTCGGGCAGCTCGCCTGTGAAGACGACCTTCATCCCCATCGGCTCGGGCGGCCTTGTGGCTCCCTACGGCATCACTCAGCTGGTGCCGGAGCCTGGCAGCCTGGCTGTTCTGGGAACGGGCGTGCTCGCCATTGCCGGAATGCTGCGACGCAGGAAGGCCTGACGCTCACAGCGCTGCGAGGTGATGGACTCATCAGCGAGAGCGAGCCTTCGTCCGAAGGCTCGCTCTTTTTGGCGGCCGATCGGCATGAATGGACTCTGGCCGGGCAGGTCCGGGGGGACTCAGGCCTTCAGAGGCTCGCCGATGGCTTCTTCGGCATGGTAGGAGCTGCGCACGAGGGGGCCGCTCTCGACGTGCTGGAAACCCATCTCCAGCGCTCTTTCCCTGAGCCAGGCGAACTCGTCCGGAGAGACCCAGCGCTCCACCGGCAGATGGTCCTTCGACGGGCGCAGATACTGCCCCAGCGTCAGGATGCTCACGCCCACACGCCGCATGTCCCTCAGCGTCTCCAGCACCTCCTCGATCTCCTCGCCCAGGCCGAGCATCAACCCGCTCTTGGTGGGGATGGAGGGCTCCATCTCGAACGCCATCCGCAGAACATCCAGCGAGCGGTCGTAGCGTGCCTGCACGCGGACGCGCCTGGTCAGCCGCGGGACCGTCTCCAGGTTGTGGTTGAACACGGAAGGCCGCGCGTCAAGCACGGTCCGGACGCTCTCCGCACTGCCCTTGAAGTCCGGAGTCAGGACCTCAACACTGACCTGCGGGAGAGCCTCGTAGAGGGCGCGGATGCAGGCGGCGAAATGCGCCGCCCCTCCATCCGGAAGCTCGTCGCGCGCCACCGACGTGATGACCACGTGCCTCAGACCCATCTGCACGGCGGCTTCGGCGACCCTGCGGGGCTCATCCGGGTCCAGGGGCTCGGGCCGGCCGGTCTTCACCGCGCAGAAGCGGCAGGACCGGGTGCAGACGTCCCCCATGATCATGAAGGTGGCCGTCCCCCTGCGCCAGCACTCCCCCAGGTTCGGGCAGCGCGCCGACTCGCACACCGTATGGAGCGAGCCCAGCGTCCCCTTCATCCGGTCGAAGACGTCGAAGGTGACCGCTCTGGCCCTCATCCACGAGGGACGCTCCCCCACGGCGATGCCCCCTCCGCCGGACCCGCCGCACGCGCTGCGCGGAGCGGACACCACCCGGACTCCGAGCGCCTCGAGGCCGCTACCGTCCTGCCGGACTTCGCGCATCAGATCTCGCCCGCCACGATCTGCCGGCACGCCTGGAAGATGTCCTCCTCGCCCGGAACGGCCATCTTCTCCAGATTCTTGGCGTAGGGCATCGGCACGTCCACGCCCGAGATGCGCTTCACGGGCGCGTCCAGCTCGTCGAACGCGCCTTCCATGATGGTGGCGCTCAGTTCGGCCCCCATCCCGCACATCGGCCAGTCCTCTTCACAGACCACCGCCCGGTGCGTCTTCCTGACGCTCTCGAGGACAGCGTCCACATCCAGCGGGCGAAGCGTCCGGAGGTCCACCACTTCGGCCGAGATGCCTTCCTGCTCCTCCAGCCTCTCCGCGGCCTTCATCGCGAACAGGGTCATCCGGGAGTAGCTGATGATGGACACGTCCGTGCCCTTGCGCTTGATGTCCGCGACTCCCAGAGGCACCACATAGTCCTCCGCCGGGACCTCTCCCTTTGTGAGGTAGATGAGCTCGTGCTCCAGGAAGATGACCGGGTCAGGGTCGCGGATGGAGGCCTTCAGAAGACCCTTGGCGTCGTATGGCGTGGCGGGAAGCACCACCTTCAGCCCCGGGCAGTGGACGAACCAGGACTCGAAGTTCTGCGAATGCTGCGCCCCCAGCTGGAGGCCGACCCCGGACGGGGCGCGCATCACCATCGGGACGTTGTATTGCCCGCCGGACATGTAGAGGTATTTCGCGGCGTGGTTGACGATCTGGTCCAGCGCCAGCAGGGAGAAGTTGACGGTCATCATCTCGACGACCGGCTTCAGACCGGCAAGCGCGGCTCCGACTCCGATGCCGGCGATGGCCTCCTCCGAGATGGGCGTATCCACCACCCGCTGCGGCCCGAACTCCGCCAGCATCCCCTCGGTGACCTTGTAAGCCCCCTGGTATTCCGCGACTTCCTCCCCGACGATGAAAACATCAGGGTCCTGGCGCATCTCCTCGCGGAGAGCCTGGTTCAACGCTTCTCTGAAGGTTATGACTGGCATCTGGCGCTAGATCTCCGCCGCGTAGACGTCGGTGTAAAGGTCATGAGGAGGAGGAAGCGGCGACTCCTCTGAGAACCGGACCGACTCCTCCACAATCTCATCCACCTCACGGGACACGTTCTGGATGTCCTCATCGGTCAGCAGGCCCGCTCCAAGCAGCAGCTTTTCGTACTGGGTGATGGGGTCGCGCACCCGCCACTCCTCGACCTCCTCTTTGGTGCGGTAGGTGGCCGGGTCGGCCATGGAGTGGCCCCGGTAGCGGTAGGTCTTGGCTTCGATGAAGTAAGGCCCCCGCCCGCTGCGGCATTCCGCGATGGCGGTCTCCGCGAGCTTGCGGATGGCAAGGAGGTCCATCCCGTCCACCTGGGCGCTTTCAATGCCGTAGCCGACGACCCTGCGCTCCAGGTCCGGGACGGCGGACGCCCGCGTCACCTGCGTCCCCATCCCGTACAGGTTGTTCTCGCATACGAACAGGACCGGCAGCTTCCAGAGGGCGGCGATGTTCAGCGACTCGTGGAAGGCGCCTTCGTTCACCGCGCCGTCTCCGAAGTAGCAGACGCACACCTGATCTCCGCCCCGGTATTTGATGGCGAAGCCGACCCCCGCGGCGATGGGCAGGTTCCCGCCGACGATGGCGGTGCCGCCCATGAAGTTCTTCTCGCGGTCGAACAGGTGCATCGAGCCGCCCTTGCCGCGCGAGACGCCGGTCACCTTCCCGAACAGCTCAGCCATGACCGCCTTCGGGTCGGACCCCGCCGCCAGGATCTGGCCGTGCTCCCGGTAGGTGCCCATCACGTAGTCGTCCGGACGCAGCGCCGACTGGATGCCCACCGCCACCGCCTCCTGCCCGATGTACAGGTGGCAGAAGCCGCCGATGGCCGCCTGCATGTACATCTTGCCGGCCATCTCCTCGAAGCGCCGGATGAGCACCATCATCCGGTACATCTGCAGGTGCTCCTCGCGGGGAATCCTCTGCAGCAGCTCCTCTTCCGCTGTCCTCGACCTCGTCACGGCCATATCTCAAAGACCTTTCCAGAGCGGCGGCTCAGCCGATCTCCCGTTCCACAAGCCGCTTCTTCTCGCGGGCCACCTCTCCCGGCTCCGGCACCAGCAGCCGGTCCTTCCCGTAGATGAAGCTGGCCCTGTCGAAATCCGCCAGTTCGTAGTCCGGCCCCAGCACGATGGCTCCCGTGGGGCAGGCATCCTCGCAGTATCCGCAGAAGATGCACCGGAGCATGTTTATCTCATAGACCGCGGCATAGCGCTCTCCGGGCGACTTGCGGTCCTCGTCGGTGTTGTCGGCCGCCACCACATTGATGCAGTGGGCGGGGCAGGCGCCGGCGCACAGAGAGCATCCGATGCAGCGCTCCAGCCCGTCGTCGTGCCGCAGCAGCTTGTGCCGCCACCTGGCGCGCGCCGACGGCGGCCGCTTCTCTTCCGGATAGTTGACTGTCGTCGGCTTCCGGAAGACCTGTCTCAGCGTTATGCCGAGTCCTTTGACGAACTCCACAAACATCTAGAACAACCAGCCTTTCACGCGGGCGGTTCCGGGCAATCTAGCTCCGCCCGGCTGCGGCCGCGGCCGGGCTTTCCGGCATCGACTCGCGCCCGGACACTCCGAGCGCGTTCCAGGACAGTCCCCGGTATGCGGGAGTGGCCTCGCACATCTCCCGGAAAAGCGCCTCCGCGCTGCCGGCTTCGAAAGGATGTCCCAGCGCGCGGGCCAGGTCGTTGACGATCTCCCAGCCCGGCCGCGCCTTGCCCCTCGGCCGGATGGCCCGGAAGATGCGCTGGACACGCCCGTGCGTGCTGGTGAACGTCCCGTCCATCTCCGCGAACGTCGTGGACGGCAGCGCGGCATCCGGTGTTCGCTCCAGCCAGGAGGGCAGGCTCCATCCCTGGAACACCAGCGCCTCCAGATTCTCCATCGCACGGCGCACCAGGTCCGGGTCGGCATCCTGCAGAGGCTCCTCGCCCACCAGCCACAGGGCCCGGATGCGCCCGTCGCAGGCCGCCCGGAGCATCTCCTCGCCGCTCATCCCGCGTCCGAGCACCGGGTCTTCGGCCGGGCAGACCCCCAGGTCGAGCGCTCCCCGCGAGTTGCAGTGGCGCAGGACGCAGACGCAGCGGACATCCGGTCCCAGAGCCTGCGCCAGCGCGGACAGCGCCTCGCCGATGCGCTCCGCGTCGGGACTCTCGCCGATGCGCCACCCCAGCAGCACCACCTTCCGGCCCTCCTGCCTGAGCAGTTCGCCCACCGCCCGCAGGCCGTTCGCCTCCGACGGGCTTGCCACGGCGTTCGCCAGCGACATCAGCGCGCCCGCCTCGTCGCCCGGGCTCCACAGCAGCGTATGCCGGGCGAAAGAGCTGAGCTCCAGTTCCTCGGCATCCACCACGACGAGAGCGGCCCCCTGCCGGGTGACGGCCTTCTTGACCCGCAGGTCCGTCACCGGCTGTTCGCGGCTCAGGTCCACGCCGATGGTGATGATGTGCCTGGCCTCCTGGATGTCCCTGAGCACGCCCGGCTGGAACCCCGCCGCAGCGGCGAACGCCCGCAGGTCCACCGCCGAAGGATGGACATAGCGCGCCGTATGGTCCAGGTGCGGGACGTGAAGCACCGTCCGGGTGAGCCGCGCGATGGAGAACAGCTCCTCGGAGGTCATCCGCGGCGATGCCAGCACTCCCAGCGTGCCGGCCTTCGCGTGCTGCTCCAGCACCGCCCCGGCCCTCGCGATGGCCTGCTGCCAGGTGGCCGGTGAAGCCTCGCCTCCGCTCTCGACCAGAGGCTCCTCCAGGCGCCCCTCGTTCACGAAACCGTATCCGAACCGTCCCGGGTCGCACAGCCAGCCGTCGTCGGTGGCGGGATTCTCGCGGCTCCACAGGCGAACCACCTCGGACCCGTGGCGCGTGTCGATGCGGATGTTGCAGCCGGTGGAGCACCCCGTGCACACCCCGGGTGTGTGGCCCACCTCCCAGGTCCTCCCGAAGAAGCGGGTGGGAGCTCCGGTCAGAGCTCCGACCGGGCACAGTTCGATGGTGTTCCCCGCGAACCGGCTGTCGAACGGCTGGTCGGGGAACGTACCGATCTCCTGTCCGTTCCCGCGATTGAAGACCCCGAGCTGGCGATGGTGGGAGATCTCCTCGCAGAACCGGACGCACCGGAAGCACATGATGCAGCGCTCCCGGTCCAGCAGGATGTTGGGACCGATGGGCACCGGCTTGTCGCAGTGACGCTTCGGGTAGCGGAAGCGGCTCCGCGACGGGCCGAACTGGTAGGTGAAATCCTGCAGCGGGCACTCGCCGCCCTTGTCGCACACAGGGCAGTCGAGCGGATGATGGATGAGCAGGAACTCCAGGATGCCTTCCCGCGCCTTCTTCACCCGCTGGTTGTCGGTGTAGACCACCATCCCCTCGCGCACGGGGGTGGTGCAGCTAGCGATGAGCTTCGGAGCGCCCTCCACCTCCACCAGGCACATCCGGCAGGCGCCCACCGGAGCCAGCTTCGGATGGTAGCAGTAGACGGGGATGAGGATGCCCGCCTGCGCCGCCGCCTCCACCAGCAGCGTCCCCGGCGCGGTCTGCACCGTCACCCCGTCGATCGTCAGTGTCACCAGTTCTTCAGACATATGTTCCCGTCGCGGCCAGTATCCCCTAGCGGTCTATCTCTCCCAGCACGATGTCGATGCTTCCGATGGTGGCCACCGCATCCGCCACCAGGCACCCCTCCAGCATGCGCGGCAGCGCCTGCAGATTGGCGAACGACGGGGTGCGCGCCCGCATCCGGTAAGGCTTCGGGGACCCGTCCCCGACGATGTAGAAGGACAGCAGCCCGCGCCCCGTCTCGGTGGGCACGTGCCCCTCTCCCGGAGGAGCGATGAACCCGATGGTGGTGATGAGGAAATGGTGGATGAGGCTCTCCATGCTCTGCCCGATCTCGGACTTGGGCGGCGGCACCACCTTGCGCTCCTCGGCCTGCACCGGTCCGGGCCGCAGCCGGCTGAGAGCCTGCCGTATGATGCGGTGGCTCTGGCGCATCTCCTCGATGCGGCACAGGTAGCGGTCGTAGACATCCCCGTTGGTCCCCACGGGGACCTCGAAATCGTAGGTCTCGTAGCCGCAGTAAGGCTCCGCCTTGCGCACGTCCCAGCGCACGCCGCTGCCCCTGAGCGAGGCTCCGCTGACGCCGTAGGCCACGGCGTCCTCCGCGCTGATGCGGCCCACTCCCTGCGTCCGCTCCAGCCAGATGGGGTTGCGGGTCAGCAGGGTCTCATACTCCCCCAGCCTCTCCGGAAACACCTTCAGGAAGCGCTCAAGCGCCGGGACGAAATCGTCGGTCACATCCTCCCGCAGCCCGCCCGGACAGATGTAGCTGGTCATCATCCGCACGCCGGACACCATCTCGAACATGTCCAGGATCTGGTCGCGCTCGCGGAAGCAGTAGAAGAACGCGCTCATCGCGCCCAGGTCCAGCGCATGGGTGCCCAGCCAGACCAGATGGCTCTGGATGCGGGTGAGCTCCGCGAAGATGACCCGCAGGACCGTGGCGCGCTCCGGGGGCTCGAGGCCGACCAGCTTCTCCACCGAGAGGGAGAAGGCCAGGTTGTTCCCCATCGGCGAGAGATAGTCCATCCGGTCGGTCAGGGTCAGTGCCTGCTGATAGTTCAGCGATTCCCCGGTCTTCTCAATGCCGGTGTGCAGGAAGCCGATGTCCGGCACCGCCTTGACGACGTTCTCCCCGTCGAGCTCCAGAAGCAGGCGAAGGACCCCGTGCGTGCTGGGGTGCTGTGGTCCCATGTTGATGACCATGCGCCCCTCGCCGTCCTGCTGCAACTCCGCGCCCGACTCCAGCAGCCGGGTGTAGCTGCCGGGCCGGGTCTCCAGCACATCCCACCCCAGAAAGATATCCTCGCCCGGGGCTGGCGGAAGCGTCTGGGGGGTGATGTCGGCGAAGTTCGAGGAGAACTGCACCTCCTCTCCCCCGAGCGGGTAATCCTTGCGGAGAGGATGTCCCCTCCAGTGGTCCGGCATCAGGATGCGGCGCAGGTCGGGGTGTCCCCGGAAAGACACCCCGAACATGTCGAAGATCTCACGCTCGTGCCAGGCCGCGCCCGGATAGATGTCCGCGACGGAGTCCACCTCCGCCTCCGGCTCGTCCGCTCCGGTCTTGTAATGGAGGTGGCGGTTTGCGGTGGTGGAATAGACCGTGTAGGTCAGGTCGAACCGCGGGGAGCGCCCCAGAAAATCCGTCGCGCAGACCTCGCCGAAGAAGTCGAACCGGCACTGTTCGTCGTCGCGGACCCACCGGGTGAAATCACGGATGCGGGAGGGCGCAACGACGATGGAACCCTCCCCCGCGGGCCGGTCGGAAAGGGAGACGTCCTCACCGAACCTCTCCCTCGCCTTCTCAAAGAACCTTCTGGTTTGCTCGAAATCCACTCTTCTGTGCGCCTTCAGACCCCACTCACCGGCGACGGACCGCGCCTCACGAAGTCCGGCCGGTCTCGATGGTGATGCCCGTCTGGACCGGCTCGAGGATGCGGTGTCCCGGCCGCGCCTCGCCGCTGCGGATCTTCTCCTGCAGCCGGGTGACCGCATAGAGAAGGGCGTCCGGATTGGGCGGGCAGCCGGGCACGTAGACGTCCACCGGGATGACCTTGTCCACCCCCTGGATGATGGCGTAGTTGTTGAAGACCCCTCCGCACGACGAGCAGGCGCCCATCGCGATGACCCACTTCGGGTCGGGCATCTGGTCGTAGAGCCTCTTGATGACCGGGCCCATCTTCATGGACACGCGCCCGGCGACGATCATGAGGTCGGCCTGCCTCGGGGATGCGCGGAAGACCTCCGCCCCGAACCGCGCGATGTCGAAGCGACCCGCCACCGTGGACATCATCTCGATGGCGCAGCAGGCCAGTCCGAACGCGAACGGCCAGAGAGACGAGCTCTGCGCCCACTTCGCCACCTTGTCCACCGTGGAGAAGACGACTCCCGGGACCACATCGTGTGATTTGGCCATAGACAGACTCCCGTCCGGCGTCTCCCTGATGCGCCCATGCGGGCTTCGTCCTGCCGGACCGTTTCCCCTCCGCTTGAGAGACGCGACCCGCTCGCGAATCCTTGCACGCCGCCGGCCGCAAACGGAAACTTTGCGAAAAAAAGTACGAACCGGCCGGCGCGGTCTGCCGCCCCGCGCCGGCGCACGTCCCGGCGCGACTGGATTATACCCGCCGCGGGGCCGCCCGGCGCCACCATCCCCGAGCCGGGCCAAACAAAAAGCGCCCCGGCCCCTGCTTCGGGACTGAGGACGCTATCAGAAGCCTGACGGGCCGCTTCCGGCCCGCACCGCGGCGCGGTTCAGGCTGCCAGTCGCCTCTCGAACGCCTCTCCGGCGACGCTGCCCGAGGCATCCTTGAATGAGTCTGCCTGAAGATGCGCCCGGATGTCAATAACGTTGTCCGGCCGGGAGCTTCGCTGCCGGCGCACGGCCACCTCGAACCAGGCCAGACCCATGGACAGCGTCAGCGCGCCCTTCGGCTCTCCCACGTACCGGCGCGCTGCCGACTCGGACTCCGCGCGCGTGGCGGCGCACCCGAGAAGGATAGCCGCCGCAAAGACCGCCAATCGCCTTCCTGCGCTCCAGGACGTCATGACAGTGGAATCCTTTCCTCCGGAGCCCGGACGCTCCGGTCCTGCACCTTTCCTTGTGCCGCAGAAAGGCAGACGGAAGGCCTGTCAACAATGCGGGAGAATCCAGGGGCGCGCCCGCCCCGGCTGGCCGGATGCTAGTGAGGCTCCGCACCCGGCGGCTACCCGGAGAGTTCGTCGTAGACGCGAAGGAGCTTCTCGCCGTAGTGCCGCCAGGTGTTCTGGAGGGCCGTCTCGCGGGCGGCCTCGCCCATGGAGCGGCGCAGCGCGGGGTCGTCTCGAAGCGTCAGGATGCGCTCCCGGATGGAAGCGACGTCGTACGTCGGCACCACAAAGCCGTTGACCCCGTCCCGCACCACGTCCTTCGCCCCCGTATGGTCCGAGATGATGACGGGGATGCCGCAGGCCATCGCCTCGGTGACCACCATCCCGAAGCCGTCCTCCACGGAGGGGAAGACGAAGACGCTGCCCTGGCGATACAGCTCGGCGAGTTCGCTCCGCGAGTCCACGTGGCCGTGGATGCGCAGGCCCGGCAAGGCGCTGTAGCGCTCCATCAGAGGGACCGCATCCGGCAACACCAGCCCCAGCAGAAGCAGTTCGGCTTCGGGAAGAGCCAACTCCTTCCACGCCTGAAGCAGATACTGCACCCCCTTGCGCAGGCACACCATCCCGCAGAACACCACGCGGAAGACGTCGTCGCGCTTCTCGCCGGGGCGGAACACGTCCGTGTCCACTCCGTAGTTGATGACCCTCAGCTTCTCCGCCGGGACCCCGTGGCGCAGGTGGCTTTCGCGGGCAAACTCGCTGCAGACCACGATGCGGTCCGCCAGAGCGTGCTCCGCCAGACACTTCCGGACCTCGAAGAAGGCATCCACACGGCCCGGCGCCCCGAACCGGCGGTACTCCTGCCGGACCAGCCGGGTCATCTCCAGCGGATGGGTGTTCGGGCGCTCCAGGACCAGGCGGGCTCCGCTGCTGCGGGCCCGGCGCATCGTGAACAGCGCCTGATGACTCCATGCGTGCAGGATGCCGCCCTCCGGGACGCACTTTCGCGCCTTCCAGTCCAGTTCGTTGTCGCGGAACAGGAAATCGAGAGCGAACCGCACCTTCACCCGGTAGGGCAGGCGCTGCAGCACCCCGCACCAGAACCCCGGAGGCGCAAGCGTGATGAGGCTGTCGGGAATCTCTCCGGGAACGGCCGACGGCGCGATGACCCGGCGCAGACGGCCGGCGCGGTGCGCGGCCACAGCCGCCTGGTAGGCGATATAGCCGCACCCCCACGTGTTGAACGGCCTCGCGGTGAAGTGCGTGACGTCCGCGCCGCCGCGCCCGCTCATCAGAGTGCCACTGCCTGCCCCGTGGCTGCGGCCGCTGTGGCCGCGCAGGCGACGCGGACGCTGTCCGCCACCCGCTCCAGCGCGATGACCGGCCGCTTCCCGGCGCGGATGGAGCCCGCAAGGTCCCGCATCGCCTCCCTCAGACAGTGGGCGTACACATCCGACTTGGGGCCCGGGACGGAGGCCGACACTTCCAGCACCTCGCCCGCGCCATACAGCGTGCCCGCCGCACGGAGCTCCCGCTCGCCGCCGCTGGACGCCACCACCTCGGGCTGCGGCAGAAGCTCCATCAGCTTCGCCTTCCTCTCAGGGTCCACCGCCGCCCTCACGCGGGCCGAGAGCGGTATCCAACCCTCGATGTCCACCTCGCCGGCGTCGAAGGCGAAGCGGAAGCTCTGACGCTCGAACCAGCCGGGCCGGAAGAAGTGGTGGAAGTGCGTGGCCACGACCCCGTCGGCGTGCTGCACGGTCGCCACCACCTTGTCCTCCATCCCCTCGCTGCGGCAGACGGTGTGGGCTGTGACCCGGACGGGCGGGGTCGGCCAGACGTAGGACACCATGTCGAAGAAGTGCACCGCGTGCTCCACCAGGATGCCGCCCGACACGCCTTTATCCCAGAACCAGTGCTCCGGAGGGAGGTTCCCGTCGGCCGCGTAGTTGACCACGCTGACGTGCTGGAGCCTGCCCAGGCAGCCGCTCTCCGCGATGGCCCTCAGCGCGAGGACCAGCGGGTTGTAGCGGAGCATGTAATCGACGGCGATGAGCGGCCCGCCGTCCCTGAGAGCGTCCAGAAGCGAATCAAGCTCCTGCACGGTCATCGCGGGCGGCTTCTCGAGCAGCACGTGCCTGCCTTCCCGGACGGCCGCGAGACCCATCGCGGCGTGGGTGGACGGAGGGGTGCTGACGACCACGACGGACACCTCCGGGTCCCGGACGAGGTCCATCCAGTCCGAGTAGAAGCGAAGGTCCCCGGGGTCGCGGGCGGGGTCTGAATCCGCCGCCGCCACCACCCGCACATCCTCCAGCGCGGACCAGGCCTGCCGGCAGAACGATGCGAACCCGCCGTAGCCGATGATGCCGATGCCAGCAACGTCCATGTCGGTCTCCTCTCTCCCCTGCGAATGTCGCCGCCCCTAATATTGGCACATCCGCCGCGGTCGCGCACGGAGCAGGAGTCCGCCCTCCGTTTGCGGCGCCCGGCGCGAAGGGAAAACTTACTACAGGGAGTTGTCCCGGCGAGGCTGCGGCCGGAAAGGAGGGAGACGATGGCGTCGAACGGCGAACTTTCCCGGCAGGAGTGGGAGATCATCCTGGAACTGCTCAGGGCTGAGCGGGAGGAGCTTCCGGTCGAGATACACCACACGGACAACCGGGAGGTCCTGGCGCATCTGAAGCACCGCCTGGAGATGGTGGACGCGCTCATCGCAAAGGTTGAGGAAAGGCTCGGCTGAGCCGGGACGGGAAGCGCCCGGAAGGAACCGGGCCTTCGGCCGCCGAACGGGCCTGCCGAAATGGGCGAGACGGTGCGTTCGCGGTTTCAGAAGGTGATGCGCGGCGAGATGCCGGAGGACCGGCTCCCGCTGACGGAGTGGGCCGTCTGGTGGGACAGGACCATCGAGCGGTGGCGCGGGGAAGGTCTGCCGGAAGACCTGGACGGGCACGGCATCAAGCGGTTCTTCGGGCTGGACGTTGATTACCAGCACTGGTTCTCCCAGATGCTCCCCGGGGCGCCGGGCGCTCCGGTGCGGCACGGGCAGGGCTGGATAAGGGGGGAGGAGGATTACGAGCGCCTCCTGCCGTTCCTCTACCCGGACCCCGTCCCCTTCGACCGCGACGCCCTCCGCCGCCGGGCCGAGGAGCAGGCGCGGGGCGACATCGTGGTCTGGTTCTCGCTGAGCGGCTTCTTCTGGTGGCCCAGGGTGCTGCTGGGCATCGAGGAGCATCTGTATGCGTTCTACGACCACCCCGGCCTGATGCTGCGCATCAACGAAGACCAGGCCCGCTATCTGCGGCGCTGCATCGAGCAGTTCTGCCAGGTCTGCGTCCCCGACTTCATGACCTTCGCGGAGGACATGTCATACAACCACGGCCCCATGATCTCCCGGGAGCTTTTCGATGAGTTCATGCTCCCGTTCTACCGCGAGGTAGTGCCGCTGCTGAAGGAGCGCGGGGTAATCCCGCTCATCGACTCCGACGGGGACATCGAGCCGCTCATCCCCTGGTTCCAGGAGGCGGGACTGGAAGGCATCCTGCCGCTCGAGCGGATGGCCGGGGTGGATGTCTGCCGGATCCGCTCCCGCCACCCGGAGTGGAAGATGATGGGCGGGTTCGACAAGACCGTGATGCACCTGGGGGAGGAGGCCATACGGACCGAGTTCGAGCGGCTGCTGCCGGTCATGCGCAGCGGCTTCTTCATCCCTTCGGTGGACCATCAGACGCCCCCGGGCGTGTCGCTGGAGGACTACCGGCTTTACGTGAGCCTGCTGAGGGAATACTGCACCTGCGCGGTGCAGGGCTGAGAGCTTCTAGCTCCCTTCGAGGACGGCTTCGCCCTCGTGCCCGGGGCAGTCGACGCCGCTCAGACGCGCCCATTCCAGACCGATGCGCACCGGGTCGGGCTTCTCCCCGGGCGAAAGCCCCATCACGTGCGAGATGAGGGGGTCAAGCCAGGTGGAGTGGAAGTAGTGCTCCTCCTGACTGATGGGTTCGCCCGTCTCGGGATTGTAATGCTCGTAGAGCACCGGGATGCCTTCGCGCAAGGCGAGGGCCGTGCTGCTGCGGAACAGACGGGCATAGAGGTCATCCAGAGAGTGACCGGCCGCTCGGGAGGCGGCTGCCAGCGACATCAGGACCATGGAGTTGGCGAACGGCCAGGTGGGCCCGTTCCAGAGACAGCCGTGCGGCCCCTTGATCTGGACCCCCATCCATCCCGAGACGGGGGAGTAGGCCGGGTTGCGCCTCTCGCAGGAAGGGACGGGATACGGCGCCGCGAATCCCCCGGGGTCCGCGAGCGCATCGAACGCGGCCAGATGGCCGGGACCGGCGATGCCGGCCACGAACGGGTCGAACCCCACGACGTGCCGGACAGGCACGCGCCTTCCCGACGCGGCATCCACGCCGAAGAAAAACCGGTCCCCTGCATCCCACATCTCTGAAAGAATGGCTCTGCGGACGCGCCAGGCGATCTCGCGGCAGCGGTCGGACTCCTCCGGCCGTCCCAGCGCTCCCCAGATGGCTGCAAGCGCGTCGGCGTTCATATGCGTGTAGCAGGCGAAGTCCACCCGCTTCAGGGCGGCCGCGTGGTCGTCCGGCCTTTCGCGCGGATATCCGGCACTGTGGAAGAAGCCCGGCTGATACTCCTTCCCGGTGCGCCCGTGGTCCCGCAGAACGGGCAGGACCTCCCCCTCCCGAGCGAAGGTCCTCAGAACGCCGTCCAGTTCCCTCTGAAGCCCCGGCGCCACGACACTCAGCCAGTCCAGGTCAGGGCGCACCCGGTGAAGCTGCCAGACCGCCCAGGAGACGAAGCTGGCGTACCATCCGGCCGTCGAGTGGACCTGGACACAGGGGAAGATGCCGTCGTCCCGCTGGTTCTCTACGAGGGCCGCCACGCTTCCGCGACAGGCTTCCGCCGCATCCGGGTGCCACCGCCCCTCCAGGAGATGCATCGGGGTGCTGAACGGGATGAGTTGAGAGAACTCCCATCCCCTCGGGTCCCAGGGGTCCAGGGTCATCTTGGCTCCACGGCCCTCGTAGATGACCGGATGCCTCAGGAGTCCGGCCGCATTGCACGCGATGTTGCGGCGCAGCAGATACCAGCGGTAGGCCCAGAGCCTCTCCATATCCGGCTCGCTGCATTCGAAGGAGGGACATTGCCGGAACCAGGCGGAGTATGCGCGGATATGGGTCTCCCGCGGGGCGGAATCCCCCAGCCAGCGCCGGAGCGCCGCGGCGGCCTCGGACGGACCCAGCCCGAATGCGCACGCCACGGTCCATCGTCCACTCTCTCCCGGCCCGAGCCCGCGCCCGCCCGGACCGGACACCCCTCCCTCCACGAAGACTTTCAGCCCGAAGCGCTCATAGCTCCACGAACTGCCCCTCGGCCAGCGGATGTGCGGAAGCACGTGGAGCGCCCTGCCTGAGCGGTTCGTCAGACTCAGGACGCTGACGGCGCAGTCATCGTCCGTGATGAACCGGGTCTCCTCCACTTCCAGCCCTTCGGCGAGGTGGACGGACTCGCTCCGGGAGGGATACCATACGGGCTCACCGGGCTCGAGAGCCACAGGACGGCCGTTCACCTCGAGTCCCACCGAGAACAGCACGGGAATGCCGGTCCTGTGGATGAAGTCGAACGAGCCCGAGAACCCGGGAGAGGAGTCAACCCACGTGGCCCACAGGCGTCTGCCGGTGGGCCCGAAGCTCCAGGCGCCCTCCTTCCTGACGAAGGGCCGCCGGACACCGCCGATCAGGCCGTCAGCATCGACAGCCACAGAAACGCCTCCGCACTCCCGGGACGCCGCAGGGGCCATGGCCCGGCCGGGCGCGTGGCGGCTTGGAGGCGCGGCGCCACTTCACGGGCCGTGGTATCCCCGCTCTGCCAGCGCCTCGCAGAGCGCGGTGCCCTTCAGTCCGCGGTCCACGAGCGTCACCTCCACCACCTCCAGCGTCTCTGCCGCCTCCCCGTAGGGCAGCTGGCGCACCAGGCGCCCGTCGTGCCCCACCGCGATGGACGCCCCGATGCACTTCATCCCCGCCCACACCCCGGCGTCCATCGGCCCCACGTTGCTGACGCCGATGACGGGCATCTCGTAAAGGCGGGCAAGCTCCGCATAGGATGCCAGCCACAACCCGCCGTACGGGTCTTTGAGGTTGTCGTGGTCGGCCGGGACAGCCCAGGCAGAAGGGGACACGAGCAGGCGGGCGCCCATCCGTCCCAGGGCGTGGCCGAGCGCCAGAGAGTTGGAGAAGTTGTCGGCGCAGATGTCCAGCCCGATGCGCCCGAGCGGCGTCTCCGCCACCGCCAGGCTGCTGCCCGTCTCGTACAGGTCGAACGCGATGGAAAGCTCGTTGATCTTGCGGTGCTTCAGCAGGATCTGGCCGTCAGGGGAGATGAGGACCGCCGCATTGTAGAGCCGTCCCCCGTCGCGCTCCACCAGACCGGCCGCAACGAACACGCCGCCGTCGATGGCCGCGTCCACAAGGCGGTCGCTGTGCGGACCCGGCACCGGCTGCGCCAGACGGCGCGCTGAAGGATGGGTCCACCCCAGGTCGAGACACTCCGGGAGCACCACGATGGAAGCCCCCCGCGCGGCCGCCTCCCGGATCGTGGCCGCGGCACGGCGCAGGTTGGCCTCGGGCTGACCGCCCTCCACCAGCATCTGGGCCATTCCGACCCGGAGAGTCCTCTCGCTCACTTCCGCAATCTCCTTCCGAGCGCCTCCAGGATGCGGGCCGGGACGTCGGTGGTGATGCCCCGCACACCCAGCGAGTGGAGACGGCGCGCTTCATCCGGGTCGTTCACCGTCCATGCGTAGAGCGGGACGTCCGCATCCGCACAGGCGCGGGCGAACTCGGGCGTGATGCCCGCCCAGTGCAGGTCCAGCCCGTCGAGTCCCTTCTCCCGGACCGTCCGGATCCAGGCCGGGTCGTGCGGCTGAGGGGCTTTCGTGGCGGGGTCGAGCACGGTCCCGCGAAGCCAGAGGACGGGCGTGTCCGGCAGAGCCTTCTTTGCCTCCACGCAGACATCCAGGCTGAACGAGATGACCACGCAGCGGTCCAGCCTGCCGCTGTCGCGCATGGCGGACGCGATGGCGCCGACCGTCTCCGGTCCGCTCTTTATCTCCACGAACACCCGGCGGCCCTCCGGAGCGGTGCGCAGCATCTCGTGCAGGAACGGGATGCGCTCACCTGCGAACCGCTCCCCCTTGAAGCGACCCGCATCCAGACGCCGCAGGTCCCAGGAGTGCGTCCGGGCGACAGCAAGGTCCACTCCCGTCGTGCGGGCGGTGGTGGCATCGTGGATGACCATCGGCCGCCCGTCCAGCGACAGATGGACGTCCAGTTCCAGCGCGTCCGCTCCCTGCTGCCAGGCCAGCTCCGCGGCCGCGACGGTGTTCTCGGGGGCATCCGCCGACGCCCCGCGGTGGGCGATGACGCAGACGGCTTCGCTTCCGGCGGCGCCGCAGGCCAGCAGAAGCGCCGCCGATGCCGCTGCAAGGACCCAGTTCATCTCGGACCTCCCGTTGCGCTTCCCCGCCTTCCTCCTCCTCCCGGGAGCCTACTCCGCCCGGGGACGGGACTCCTGCCTGACGGACAGGTTTGCGGGCGGGAGGCGGGGCGGGTATAATAGGCGACGATTGTGCTTTTTATCACAAGCGATTGACAGGGGATGGGCCGTCCGGTAAAATGCCTCGGCCTGTCCGTCGCAGGGACGCGGCGCGCGCAGGGCCCGCGAAAGGGCCTCCCGCAAGGGGGATGCCGGCGGCGCCTGCGCGGCTCGCGGAGAGCGCACGGCAGGAGTCAGGGCACGGCCCCGTCAATCATCCGAGAACCGCCATCTGGCAGGAGGAAGTCAACACGAGTATGGCAGTCAAAGTAGGAATCAACGGTTTCGGCCGCATCGGGCGCCTGAGTCTGCGCGCCATGCTGCAGAAGTATCCCTCGGACATCGAGGTCGTGGCCATCAACGACCTGGTGGACGCGAAGACCAACGCCCACCTTCTGAAGTGGGACACCACCTACGGCCCGTTCGCCGGCGAGCTCGCGGCGGAGGACGGCGCCATCGTGGTGAACGGCAGGAAGATCAAGAGCTTCCAGGAGAAGGACCCGGCTGCCATCGACTGGAGCTCGGTGGGCGCCGAGGTCGTGGTGGAGTCCACGGGCCTGTTCACGGACGCCGAGAAGGCCAAGGCCCATCTGGGCGGCACGGTGAAGAAGGTGCTCATCAGCGCGCCGGCCAAGAACGAGGACATCACAATCGTGATGGGCGTGAACGAGGGCGACTACGACCCGTCGAAGCACCACGTCCTCTCCAACGCCAGCTGCACCACCAACTGTCTCGCGCCGGTGGCCAAGGTCCTGCTGGACAACTTCGGCATCACCAGCGGCCTCATGACCACCATCCACGCCTACACCAACGACCAGAGGATACAGGACCAGGCGCACAAGGACCTGCGGCGGGCGCGGGCCGGCGCGGCGAACATGATCCCCACCACCACTGGCGCGGCCAAGGCCATCTCGCTGGTGCTCCCGGAGCTGAAGGGCAAGATGCACGGATTCGCCATGCGCGTCCCCACCCTGACGGTCTCCGTGGTGGACCTCACCGTCAACACCGAGAAGCCGGTGACTGTGGAAGCCATCAACGCCGCCATGAAGGCCGCCTCGGAAGGGGCGATGAAGGGCATCCTGGGCTACACCGAGGAGCCTCTGGTGTCCAGCGACTTCCGCGGCGACGAGCGCTCCAGCATCTTCGACGCGCTCTCCACGCTGGTGCTGGGAGACAACTTCGCGAAGGTCATCTCCTGGTACGACAATGAGTGGGGCTACAGCGTCCGCGTGGGCGACCTCATCCACTACATCGCCGGCAAGGGTCTCTGAGACGGCGCGGCCTTCGGCAGGGCGCCCGTCCTTTTCCGGAAAGGAATGGCAATGAACAAGAAGACCATCGAGGATGTGGACGTCGCGGGCAAGCGGGTGCTGTGCCGGGTCGACTTCAACGTCCCGCTGAAGGACGGCGTCATCACGGACGACCGGCGCATCCGCGCCGCCATCCCCACCATCCAGTATCTGGTGGACCACGGGGCGAAGGTCATCCTGTGTTCTCACCTGGGCAGGCCCAAGGGTGAGGTCAAGGAGGAGCTGCGCCTGAACCCCGTCGCGGCGAGGCTGGCGGACCTGATGGGCAGGCCGGTCACGAAGGTGGACGACTGCATCGGCGAGGACGTGAAGCAGGCCGTCGCTCAGATGAAGGACGGGGACATCCTGCTCCTTGAGAACCTCAGGTTCCACAAGGAGGAAGAGAAGAACGACCCGGCCTTTGCGGCCGAGCTGGCTTTGCTGGCCGACCTGTATGTCAACGACGCCTTCGGGGCGGCCCATCGGGCGCATGCGTCCACCGAGGGGGTCACGAAGCACCTTCCGGCCGTGTCCGGCTACCTGATGAAGAAGGAGCTGGACTACCTGAGCAAGGTGGTCTCCGACCCTGAGCGTCCCTTCGTGGCCATCCTGGGCGGGGCGAAGGTAGCGGACAAGATCCCCGTCATCCAGAACCTGCTGTCCAAGGTGGACACGCTCATCATCGGCGGGGGGATGGCCTACACCTTCTTCAAGGCGCAGGGGCTCGAGATAGGCAAGTCCCTGCTGGACGAGGAGGGACTGGACCTCGCCCGCAAGGCCCTGGAGGATGCGAAGGCAAGGG
>FWWL01002629.1_pt1 | contig 28954 bp, 28 predicted proteins | sample 2228331 | NCBI WGS metagenome assembly FWWL01 (sample SAMEA103939775, study PRJEB20133) | metagenome
CTTAATCTTATCGCTGAGAGATTACCTGATAAATTCACTATGGTGGTATTTTTGAGAGAGAAGATTACGGAAGAGGAGTCTCAGTCCATTGTCTCGAAGTTAAGGTCTATGGAGATGGTAAAGTCTGTAAGATTTATCTCGAAGGAAAAAGCCCTTAATGAACTCAAGAATAAGTTAAAGGATGCAGAGTTTCTCCTTGAAGGGCTTGAGGAGAATCCACTCCTTGATTCCATCGAGGTCAAACTCAAAAGAGATTTTGTCAATCCAAAGCATATAAATGATATCGTATCGAGGATTAAGACTCTAGATGGGGTCGATGATGTTGAATACGGTGAAGGTGTGGTGAATACCATCCTCAGGATGAGCAAAACAATGAAACTTTCAGGCATCTTATTGATGATGGTTCTTACAGCAGGTATTGTGTTTAACTCCTATACGACTGTAAAGATACTCTTTTACAGAAGAAATGAAGAGATAGAGACCTTCAAGTTGCTCGGTGCCTCAAGGGCATTTATAAGGATCCCATTCTTGATTGAGGGTGCGATTATAGGTTTTGCAGGTGGTATTATAAGTTGCATTATTCTCGGTATCGGTTATCAATTTTTCGATGAATTCTCCATGAGGGTCTCCATCCTGAGAAGCCTCGTTGCTGTACCATTTGAAACTTTTTTCATCCCTCCACTGGCAGGTACGGTCTTCGGGATACTGGGTGCATTTTTTGCAATAGGAAGAATAAGATATTGAGAATATGGGACGGCACCTGTTAAATCTATTATTTTTATTGATGGTCATCTTTTATTTTTCTTCAACAGGTGAATCTTCACAGAAGGGAAGTGGTGAAAGCAGAAAAGAACATATTTCCTCACCCGCTGAAAGACTCAGAGAGATAGAGGAGAAGATAAAGTCGTATGAGGAACGCCTGAAGAGCGAAAAGGCGAAGGAATTCTCCGTGCTCAGTGAGATGAATGAATTGACCAGGAGATTGAACATACTGAGAGCAAGAATAAGTGATTTAAAGAAAAGGTTGAGAATGACCGAGAATAATATCCTGATGACAGAGAGGGAGATGAAGTCAATAAAAGAGAATATTGATAAGAGGAGAAATTACCTCAAGATCAAACTCAGAAATATATCGAGATACGGTTACCTGAAGGAGATGAATTTTCTCTTTCAGGCATCTGACACAGGAGAGTTGTTGAGGTATCTCAGATATCTCGAGATGCTTTCGGATTATGAGAGGAGGATGATTCAGAGATTCAGGGAGGATATGGATGCCCTCGAGAAAAAGGGTATTGAACTAAAGGCTCTGAAGGATACTGAAAAGAAGACCCTTGAGTCCATAAAGGCAGAGGAAAGGGAGGTGCTTCTTAAACAGAGGGAGAAAACTTATCTCCTTGCATATGTGAAGAATAAAAAAGATTTTTATGAGAAGATGATTCGGGAACTCAATGAATCGCGCAGGGAGTTAGAGAGAATTATAAAAGAATCAGAAAGGTTTGAGGAGAAGGATACAGGATTTCTCTCAAAAAGGGGAAGACTCATCTGGCCTGTGAGGGGAAGGCTCAAGGTTCCTTATGGTTACCATAAAGACCCTGATACAGGAGTGCCTGTTTTCCGGAGCGGTATCCACATAATGACTGATGAGGATGATGTGAAGGCTGTATATAAGGGAAAGGTTGCGTATGTTGGAGAACTCAAGGGATATGGGAAGGTTATAATCCTCTCCCATGGTGGTAATTATCACTCTGTATATGCGAATCTCTCAGAGATTTTTTTTAAGCAAGGGGATATAATATTAGAAGGACAGTCTATTGGCAGGACAGGTGAATCAGAGATACTGGAGGGCAGGGGCTTGTATTTTGAGATAAGGTATAAGGGCAAGCCACTGGATCCCATGCAGTGGTTAAGAAGGAGATAAGATTTTTTAGATATTTAAGAAGGAGGTTACATGAAGAAGATGAGGATATTTAAATTCGGTGTGGTTGTGGCTCTTCTCATAGCAGGCGTAATTGTGGGAAGGCTCTCAAGTTATGTTCAGGGTGCACAGACAGAGGTGTATGAGGAACTCAAGGTCTTTACAGAGGCATTTTCATTGATAAAAAAGAACTATGTGGATGAGATAAAGACAAAGGATCTCGTATACTCTGCGATAAAGGGAATGACAGGCTTCCTCGATCCCCATTCAGGTTTTATGACTCCAGAGATGTATAAGGAGATGCAGGTAGAGACAAAAGGAGAGTTTGGTGGACTCGGGATACAGATAGGTATCAAGGACAATGTCCTCACCGTCATTGCACCGATCGAGGATACCCCTGCCTGGAGGGCTGGTATAAGGGCAGGAGATAAGATATTGAAGATAAATGGTGAATCCACCAGAGATATGACACTCATGGATGCGGTCAATAAGATGAGAGGGCCTAAAGGTACTAATGTGACGATCACTATCATGAGAGAAGGATGGAAGGAGCCAAGGGACTTCACCATCACGAGGGATATAATCCGTGTAAAGAGTGTGAAATCCAAGGTCCTTGAAGAGGGAATAGGTTATGTAAAGATAAGCCAGTTTCAGGAACAGACTGCAAATGACCTGAGTATTGCATTGAAAGAACTTGTAGAGAAGCACAGGATAACATCTCTTATTCTTGATCTCAGGAATGATCCAGGAGGTCTTCTCCAGAGTGCTGTAGAGGTTACGGATCAATTTCTTGAGCCAGGCAAACTCGTTGTTTATATAAAGGGAAGGACAGGCGAAAGGACAGATTACTTTACAGAGGGCTTGAGACCGAACTACAGGATGCCCCTTATAGTCCTTGTCAATCATGGCAGCGCCTCTGCATCGGAGATTGTTGCAGGTGCTTTGAGGGATCACAAAAGAGCGATAATACTTGGAACGACGACATTCGGAAAAGGTTCTGTTCAGAGCATTATTCCATTGAGTGATGGTTCTGGATTGAGACTGACCACTGCAAAGTACTACACACCAAGTGGAAGGTCCATACATGGTGAGGGTATCACACCTGATATAATTGTTAAACTCGAGGCAAAACCTGGTGAGAAGGAGAGACCTGTTCTCAGGGAAAAGGATATTGAGAAACATCTGAAGGAAAAAAGAGATGAAGAACCTCAGGAGACCGCTCCTCTGGAGGTCGATGAGAAGGATGATGTTCAGTTACAGAGGGCTATTGAATTATTAAAGACATGGAGTGTATTCAAGGAGTTGCCAAGGGCTTCATAAGAATTGATGAAGAGGATAATCTTTGATATTGAGACCATAGGAAAGGAGTTCGATAGCCTTGACGATAGCCTTAAGGACTATCTCCTCAGATGGGCAGAGACCACCGAGGAGGAGGAAAGGGTTAAAGAAAGGCTCGGTCTCTCTCCAGTCACCGGTGAGATAGTGGCGATAGCCCTTCTTGAGATATCCACGATGAAGGGAAAAGTCTTTTTTCAATCACCTGAGATGTTGAGTCTTCCATTTGAGGAAGAAGGAATCCTTTATGAAGCAGGAACAGAGAAGGATATAATAGAGAGATTCTGGCAGAATGTACAGGATGCAGAACAGATAGTCACATTCAATGGCAGGACATTCGACTGTCCATTTATACTCGTTAGATCTGCATATTATAAATTGAGACCAACCATAGATCTTCTACCGGGTAGATATAATGGTTTTCATATAGACCTTCTCGACCATCTCACATTCTTTGGAGCCACAAGAAAATATAGCTTAGATGTCTGGTGCAGATTCTTTGGTATAAGAAGCCCCAAGGAGGATATGAGTGGCTCTGATGTGGGTGAACTCTTCAGAAAAGGGAAATACCTCGATATTGCCAGATACTGTATAAGGGATGTATTTGCAACCAAACAACTCTTTGAATACTGGGAAAATTATATAAAACCAAGATAATAGATGGATGTCACTTCTTTTTAATATCTTCTGTCAGATAAAAAATTGAGGAGATGGCCATAAGATATGAAGAGAGTTATTGTCGGTATGTCAGGAGGGGTGGATTCTTCTGTTACTGCCCTGCTTCTTAAAAAAGGAGGGTATGATGTCATTGGTGTGAGTTTTATCCTTTATGAGTCGAGACTCAGGCGTAATGAGAATTATAAAAATGTCTCCTGTTGTTCGATAGAGGCAATAAAAGAGGCATCTATTGTCGCATCCTGTATAGGTATAGAGCATACCATAGTTGACCTGAGGACAGAATTTTTAAAGAATGTGATAGAGATATTTATAGATGGTTACAGAAATGGTATAACACCGAATCCATGTATACTCTGCAATAGGTACATAAAATTTCCATACCTCATGAGTCTTGCAGAAGAGAAAGGTGCTGATTTTATATCAACAGGACATTATGCAAGAACAGAGAATGGTCTTTTATACAGGGGCATGGATGCCCATAAGGATCAGTCTTATTTCCTTTATGTACTGAAAAAGAATGAGATCGAAAGACTCATCCTTCCCTTGGGTAACATGAATAAATCGATGGTGAGAGACATAGCAAGGTCACATAGACTGCCTGTCTTTAAGAGACCAGAGAGCCAGGAGATATGCTTTATACAGGAACCACATTACCAGTCATTTCTGGATAAAGTCATAGATGGCAATAAGAGCGGACCGATTATAGATATCCATACAGGAAAGGTCCTTGGGACCCATAAAGGTATTCATCACTATACAGTCGGTCAGAGAAAAGGCATTGGTGTATCAATGGGTTATCCAGTTTATGTCGTGAGGATAGACAGTAAAGAGAACGCTCTATATGTGGGAAGAAGAGAAGATATCTTTGCGAGAGAATTTTCTGTAAAGGATATTAACTGGATTGTGAAAAAAAGGGATGATTTCAGAGCCACTGTTAAGATAAGGTCAATGATGGAGGATGAGCCTGCCCTGGTGAAGATTATAGATAGTTCAACAGTGAGAGTTGTATTCGATGTTTCCCAGTGGGCACCTGCACCTGGGCAGAGCGCTGTCTTTTATGATGGTGCTCTCGTTATTGGTGGAGGAGTGATAGTGAAAGAGAACTTGTAAATTCATAGATATAAGAAGTCTGAACTTATAGATTCAAGTTGACAATCATGAGGACTGATTAATAAGATATAACTGACAGCCTGAGGGAGAGGTGACGAGATAAAAAAGAAAGACCATGTTTTACATGGTCAAAAACACAAAAGAAGGAGGTAACGATGAAAAAGGGGAGAAAGATTATCGGATTATTCGGTCTCTTTGTGGTGCTTTCTCTTGCTCTTGCGGGTCTTTTCATCCTGAAGCCTTTTGAGGTGCCAGCAGAGGAAGGAACAGGGATCTATAAGGGAATCGTCTATTCAGCAACAAGGGGAGGTCATCTTGTCTTTACCTCAATCACGATCGATTCCAGAAGAGAGATGATCTCAGGAAGTGTTCTCGGAAGATTACCATTACCGAATCATGAACAGGCAGATGCTATTGAGATGTCTCCTGATCAGAAGTATATATTCTATCCTACCTGGGATACAAGCACACTCTATGTGATAGATATCTCAGATAAGAAGAATCCAAAGGTGGTTGCAGAAAAGAAGGTCTTTGATAAACCGACAAGATTCTGTGGAAGCCATTATGGACCTGATGGTAGACTCTATCTGAGTTCTATGTCGCAGGGTGATGTCCATGTCTTCGATATATCGAATCCCCTTGATCCAAAACTCATGGACAGACTCTACAAGACAACATATCTTTGTGGTGTGCAGGTCCTTGAGAATGGAAAGTATGTCTGGACATCCGATATGAAGGATCATAAGATCTATGTATATGATGCAAAAACAGGCAATAGGATAAAAGAGATAGAGACTGGCAGGAAGGAATTCCTTCACAGGGCAAGATTGAGCCCCGATGGAGGTTTGCTCTTTCAGGCATCAACGGGTGCTGTAGCAGGTCAGCCTGCTGATGGAAGATTCTATATAATCGATACAAAGAAGATGAAGATAAAGGATACCATTGTCTTTGGTGAGGATTACGATGTACATGATGTGGCAACGACTCCTGACGGGAAGTATGCCATTGCAGCAGCAAGGAGGGTTCCTCCAAAGGATTACAAAGATTCAGAATATATCGTTGTGAATTTAAAGACAAAGAAGGTTCTGGGAAGTATTTCACTCTGTAAGTCCTGCCACAATGCAATGGGTGTTGACCCTGCTGCTGAAAAAGAGAGAGAGGTATTCCTCTGTGGAATCCAGATAGCATGGGAAAAATAGAAGTCTTCTGAGATATAATTAAACAAAGGGTCAGTTTTAAACTGGCCCTTTTATTTAATATTAGATATGAATATATTTTTTATCTCTTTAAAGAACATAAAAAGAAAGCCCTTCAGAAGCACGGGGCTCATACTTGCTGTTTTACTCGTATCATTGATATTCTTTTCAGGAACCATAAGTTTAAGAGGGGTTCTCACGAGTATAAAACTCGGTGCCCAGAGATTGGGGGCTGACCTCATGGTGGTTCCACAGGGTTATGAGGAAAAGGCAAAGACCACATTGATTGCCGGTAAACCATCTGTATTCTATATGCCCCGGGATGTCTTTGAGAAGGTGAAGGAACTTAAAGGGGTTAAAAGGGCATCGCCTCAACTATTTATAAAATCGACATCGTATCCATGCTGCACAACCGTGGACGTTCTGCTCGTTGGTTTTGATCCATCCACTGATTTTACAGTAAAGCCATGGCTTGATGAGACAATAAACAGGGAGCTCAGCAAGGATGAGGTGATCATAGGTGCATCGATACCTGTATCAAAGGATGAGATAATGAAGTTCTTTGGCAAGGAACTCAGGGTGGTTGGTCATCTCGCACCAACAGGACTTGAGTATATAGACCATGCGGTATTCATGACCATGGAGACAGCAAGGGAGATGATAAGGGACTCGAAGACAAAGGCAGTCGAGCCCCTTGATATAAATGAGGATGCCATATCGACAATACTTGTCCAGCTCGACCCGAAGATATCTCCTGAAAGGGCACAGGTATTTGTTGAATATAATATAAAGGGAGTTAAGGCAGTAACCTCACAGGATGTTATCGGGACAGTGAAAAAGCAATTCTTTGTTCTTATCAGGATACTTGGTGGAATAGGTCTCTCTGTATGGCTCATAACCCTTATATTGATAACCGTCGTATTTTCCATGATTATTAATGAGAGGCAGAGAGAGATAGGGATATTGAGAAGCCTCGGTGCAAAGAAGAGAGAGGTCTTTTTAATAATCATATTCGAGTCAATAATACTCACATCAGCGGGTGCAGTTACAGGGCTTATTGCTGGCTGGTTTTTTCTCTCAATATTAAAAAAACCTCTTCTTAAATCCCTTAATCTTCCATATGTCTGGCCAGGGACTGAATTTATAATAATAATTATGCTCATAACCATCCTGCTCTGTATATTGACAGGAATAATGGCTGTTTTATATCCTGCATTGAGGAGCACGGGGCTTGAGCCCTATGAAGCAATAAGAAAAGGAGAATGAGGAGGTCACAATGATAATGAAGAAAGCAGTGCCGGTGATCTTTCTTGTTTTATTTTTAACCCTGGCAGTATATGCTCAGGATATAAGGATTACTGATGCGGAGGCTCAATTTTCGAGCATGAAGCCGGATATAGGTGCGGTCTTCATGAAGATAGAAAACAGGGGAATTGATGACAGTATTATTGGTGCAAGGGTGAGCATTCCTGATGTTATTGTTGAACTTCATGATGTAAAAGATGGTGCGATGGTTAAGGTGGAGAGGATTTTTCTTCCAGGCAAGAGCACTGTTGAGTTGAAAAAGGGTGGTCTTCACATCATGCTTTTTAATCTTCCCATTGAGGTCAAGGAGGGTGATGAGTTTACACTCACATTGATACTCGAAAAAGCAGGAGAGAAGGATGTGAAGGTTAGATTCCAGAAGAGCCACATGCATCACCACTGAAAGAGTTAATAGTCTTTAATTTTAATGAAGAGATTGTTACACTAAATAATATATTAAGTGAATGAATATGCATGGATTTAACATACCTCAAAATATTCACTGGTTTGAGGCACTAGATAAAATAGTAAAACGCATGAGGCTGGGTTATCAGATTGGGATAGGCATAATGCTGGCGGTGATTATTATTGCCCCTCTTGCTTACTTTAAGGATATTTTTAAAATAAATGAGATGCTCTCTATTCTGGTTGTTTATCCTCTTTGGTTATGGTTCTTACGGCTGTTGATAAGAGGGTATAGAGAGTTGAACAATAAAGCCGGAACCGATGGAAGGTTGATCTATTTGGTTGATTATGAGGGAAAGTTATGGATTGGTAATCCTTCTGAACTTATTTTTGATGGTAAAAGCATAAAAGGTGGCAGGATCAGCGTTGTTTTAAAGGGTAAATACACTCCGCTTTATAAGAAAGAAGATTTTGAATTTCTCACATCTAATGCCAGGAAAGTATATGGTTTAGTAAATGCACTCTCTTACAACTGGAGGTATGGAAGTCTTTTTGACCGTTTCATAATCATCTATTTTCCAGTTGCCATGTTCTTGCTGGTTTATCTAACACTGAGATATTCATGATTTTCTTTCTTATAGTGATCTTTATTATTGATACTTTTGTAAGCCAATTACCGTGGATGGCGGGTATAAGGACTTTCTTCATAGGGGGTTGCAGCAAAGATATTTCTTATTTAATTAAGGAAGTCAGTATGTTAAAGTTTCACCAGATTTTGTAAATACTGCGAGCCTGTTTTTATATGTTATAATTTTTTATGGGTACTGCATCTCAGATTTCAATAAATTATGTGTTGGGAGGTGCGAGCGATTTTATCTTCAGACTCCTTGGTTTTCTGGATATCCCTGTAATAGTTGCTGATAAAAAACTCAAGATTAAGAGAGTCACTCCTTCCTTGAAGACCCTCCTCGGTATTGAAATTAGTGATATCTCTGGAATGGATATAAAGGACTTACTTTCTGCTGAACAATTTTTAAAGGAAGACATTAAAGAAGGTTCTTATGAGATTTTGTTGAATAGAAGAGATAACTCTAATTTAAGGGTCAAAATTACAGTCTTCTTTTATGATGACCTGTTTTTGATCATTCAGAATATAACGGATAGAGAGAAGGGCGTGGTTCATGGTGTGGCTCCGGAGAACAAAGATTTACTTCAGAAGTTGATGACCACCATGGATCAAATTAATGTGATAAGTGAATTAAGTGGTATGATAAATTCCAGTTTAAACACTGCTACGGTCTTCAGGATAATGATGAGCGAAATAAGAAAGAGAATTCCATGCGAAAGAGCGAGTATTCTTTTATACAGTGCAAAGGAACATAGTCTTCAGATATTTGCTGTTGATACAGATCTCCATACCCTTCTTAAGAAAGGGGTTAAGGCACCCCTCAATGGAACGAGTGCAGGATGGGTCGCAGTGAATAATCAGCCATTTATAAATTATGACCTCGCCTCAGAGATGAGATTTCCTCTTGACAGGAAACTTCTTCTTGAAGGTATCAGATCCACAATAAGTATTCCTCTTTATCATGACAGACTCCTTGGTGTATTCAATCTCGATAGCACCGAACCCGGAAGATTTTCTGAAAGGGAACTAGATATACTCCTTCCTGTAGCAAAGCATATATCTATTGTTCTTGAAAAGGCACTTCTCTTTGAGGAGATAACAAGGGAGAAAAGGGAGTGGGAAAAGACATTTGATGCCATAACTGATCTTGTGTGGCTTGAAGACGGCTCTCAGACTATTCTGAGGGCTAACCGCGCACTTCTTGAGAAGACAGGTCTTTCCCTTATGGAGGTAGCAGGAAGACACTGCAGAGAGATACTCATGAGGATAGGCATAATAACAGAGTGTAATATATGTTCTGAGACCGTGAGGACAAAGAGACAGTCCTTTCGGGAACTTAAGGGTTCAGGCGGTAGTATTTATCACTCATGGATATATCCCCTCCTTGATGATGATGGAAACCTTTATGCAATGGTGCACTATCTTAAGGATGTGACATCCCAGAAACTCCTTGAGCAGCAATTGATAAGGGCTGATAAACTGGCATCCCTTGGAACCCTCGTTGCAGGTATAGCTCATGAGATAAATAATCCTCTCGGTATAATAGCAGGTTATGCAGAGGCACTGCTTGAGAGATGTCAGGATAAAAGACTGCGTTCAGTGGAATTCTTCGAGGACTTTCCTGAATATCTCGAGACAATACATAAGGAGATATTTCGGTGTAAGGAGATCCTGAGAAGTCTCCTTGAGTTTGCCCGTCCACACGGAACAACGATGAGACTTCTTGATATCAATGAACTTATCAAGGAGGTCATACTTCTCATCAATCATCGAGCAGTGAGATTGAGGCATAATATAGAACTCAGGTTAAAGGATTCTGTCCCGAAGATTTATGGTAATCCAGGGAGTCTAAGGCAGCTCTTCATGAATATCATGATAAATTCTTTATACTTTACTCCTGAGGGAGGAAATATCGTCATTGAGACAGGTGTTGATGTCTCTGATATGGATGTTGAGATGGTGAGGATATCAATAAAAGACAATGGTCCTGGCATACCTGAGGATATCATTGGCAGGATCTTTGATCCTTTCTTCACCACAAAACCTATTGGTGAGGGAACAGGACTCGGACTTTCCATCTGCCATAAGATTGTAGAGGAGCACGGTGGGTGGATAGGTGTTGAGAGCAAGGAGGGTGAAGGAACGACCTTTATAATAAGATTTAAAAGTGCAGGGAGATGATAAAGGTACTCGTTGTTGATGACGAGGAGCCTTTCAGAAGGCTTCTGAAAAAGGAATTGTCGAGGAAGGGCTTTTCAGTTGAAGTAGCTCCTGATGGAGAAAGCGCACTGAACCTTGTGAAGAATGATTACTTTGATGTTATCCTCCTTGACATAGTTATGCCAGGGATGGATGGTATAACGGTTATGAAAAAGATGATGAAGGATTCCTCATCACCTGCCATAATCGTTCTTACAGGAAGGGCAACTGTCGAGACAGCAGTGGAGGCAATGAAGAGCGGGGCATATGACTATCTAACTAAACCATATAAACTTGATGAACTAATGATAATAATCAACAGGGCATATGAATACAGAAGATTGCAGATTCGTAATCGACAGCTCCAGCAGGAACTCAGTAGAAAGGAATATGCAGAGGAGTTTGTATTTAAGTCCAGTGTTATGAAAGAGATACTAAATATGGTAAAGAAGATAGCACCAACAGATTCAACTGTCCTTATTACTGGTGAGAGTGGAACCGGTAAGGAGATGATAGCAAACCTCATATACCGCTACAGTAACAGACGGGATTCACCATTTGTGGCTCTCAATTGTGCAACCCTTTCTGAAAACCTCATAGAGTCAGAACTCTTTGGTTATGAAAAAGGTGCCTTTACAAATGCCTTCCAGACAAAGTATGGAATAGTTGAGGTAGCGGATAAAGGGACGCTTTTGCTTGACGAGATAGGCGAGATGCCCCTCAGCCTTCAGGCAAAACTCTTGAGATTCCTTGATTCAGGAGAGTTCAGAAGGGTTGGGGGCAATAAGACCCTAAGGGCTGATGTGAGGGTAATTACATCCACAAACAGGGACCTTCACGAACTAGTAAGACGAGGAGAATTCAGGCAGGACCTCTATTATCGGCTCAATGTAATTAATATAAAGATACCGCCTCTCAGGGAGAGAAAGGAGGATATTCCAGAACTTTCCAGATATTTTCTCCAGAAGTATACACAGAAACTCTCGAAGTCAATTAAAGGTATCGAAGAGAGTGCCATGGATATCCTTATGAGATATGACTGGCCAGGAAATGTGAGGGAACTCGAAAATATTATAGAAAGGGCGGTTATACTTACTGATACTGATTTCATAAGAGCTGATGATATATCAATTCCTGCTATAAACACGGAGATAAAGACCTCTTTGAATTCCCTTGAAGAGATCGAAAGAGCCCATATACTTAAGGTTCTTGAGGAGACAGAATGGAATCAATCCAGGGCAAGTAAGTTACTCGGCATCGACAGAAAGACACTCTATCTGAAACTGAAGAGATATGGAATCAAAAAAACAGGCTAATTTCTTGGGTCAGCACTTCCAGATCTAAAACATGACTTTTTGATACCTTTTAATCCCTCCAAAATATCTCTTTTATCGCGATGAGGAAGAAATCCCCAGTTATGGATTTTTTCCACATATTAGTGCTGTTGCCACGAGGAATAGTTCCTGAATTTTTTACATTTTTTACTGGCATCATGATTGCATAGAGTTAAATAGTTATGAAGAAGATTCTCATATCGAGCCATGACCCCTTGCTGGTGAAGAACCTTTCAGGTCTTATAACTGGGATGGGTTATATTGTTGATGTTGTTGATCAGTCTTCCTTTGCGATAAAAAAGGCTATTTACGGAGATGTGGATCTTATAGTAATCGATTCCAGGACATTTGGTTTATCAGCAAGAGAGACTCTCGAGATTATAAGGTATTTATCTCCTGATTTACCCTGTGTAGTCTTAGATCCTGATAACAGGCATGAATTCAATGAGTTGATAAATATAATTAACCTTGAGAAGAAGGGGTCTTTTCTCAGGGTTAAAGAGATCATATTCTGAAAAGGAGTCAGGAATGAAACCAAAGGAGATTATAATTAAGGCATTTGAGGGAGGAAAGCCAGAGAGGGTTCCTGTCACGCTCTTTGGAGGTGGTATGTGGAGTATCCATAACTTTGGCTCGACATTCAAAGAACTATCCACTGATTCACAGAAGATGGCTGAGATGCTTATTGTCATGTCTGGAAGGCTCAGATGCGATATAGTTTATGCAGGTTCAGGTTACAATAACTTCCATGCCTCTGCCCTTGGTGGTAAGATAAAGTTCAGGGAGGTTGGTGCACCTGACCTTGAGGCTCCTCTCATATCATCAGAAGAAGACCTTGCGAAACTCGATATCACAGCCATTGATAGAGAAGAGGTTATAAGGACGATAAAAGAGGCATTGAAGGCAGTAAAGTCAAAGATCGGAGATGAATATATCGTTACAATGACTGCATGGGGGCCGTTCACACTTGCGGCAAGGCTTATTGGAGAGGAACAGATGATGAAGGCAACATTTAAGCAACCTGCCCTTGTTGAAAGGATTGTGGACTTTACAACGAATCTACTCATTCATCTATATGAGCCTCTTGTGAAGGACGGAACCCTCGAGGTTATAAGCCTTGCTGATCCCACTGCCTCTGGTGACCTTATATCAAAAAAACAATTTGAGAGATTCGCCCTTCCTTATCTGAAGAGATTTACTGACTGGGCTAAATCGAATAATGTTCATACCCTGGTCCATATCTGTGGCAATACTACCGACAGACTTGACCTATTTCCATTAACAGGTGCCAGTTGTATAAGTCTTGATCATAAGACAGATATAGCAAAGGCAAAGGATGTCCTTTATGGAAAGATGTGCTTTGCAGGCAATGTAGATCCTGTTGGTGTTATGCTACAGGGATCTGTGGATGATGTGGAAAGACACTGTAAAAGGATAATTGAGACTGCAGGTACAGATGGAGGATTTGTCCTTATGCCAGGCTGTGATATTCCACCAACCGTTCCTTATGAGAATATCCAGAGATTTATCGATGTTGCAAGACAGTGGAGGTTATGATAGGGAACGGTGGATTAAGAGGGAGGTGAGAGGTTAAGAGAGATTAATTAAGGGAGATAAAAGGAAACGGGTATTTTGGAAGAGTTAAAAAGATTTTTTGCCCTTAAAGGGCAGAAGGAGGATGTAAAGATGGCAGAAGAGAAAAGGATGACACCAGAAGAAGTCGAAAAATATATGAAGGAGAAGATGGGATTTGTCCCAAGGATGTTCAAGATAATAAATACCGTGACACCTGACCCTGGGAAGACCTTTGCGGATTTCTATGCCACTATCTTTGGAGATGGTGCACTTTCCAAGAAGATAAAGGAATTAATGTTCATGGCCGGTGGGGTTGCCTATTGCTCACCAAGGTGCATAATTCATGTTATTCCAGCGATAGAGGCAGGTGCAACGGATCAGGAGATATTTGAGGCTGCGGCAGTTGGTATGATACTGGCAGGTTTTGTGCCTGGTGGACCGGGTATCCCTTATGCCTTTGAGTATGCCCTGAAATGCATGGACATAGCACAGAAGTACAGAAAGGGTGAGCCCTGGGAATATCTGCCACCACCAAAATTCGATCACGGTATCTACTGAGAATTGGGAGTCTTTGGCTTCCAATATTTTAAGGGGCACACCAGATGTGCCCCTATTAATGCATGAAACAGACGAGGTGAGAATGTTCAGGTTCAGCAAAGAGCAGAAGGTCTTCAGGATAGGAGATATAAAGGTGGGTGGACAGCCAGGAGAAAATCCACCTCTACTTATAGCATCCATGTTTCACAACAAGGACAGGATATTAATAGATAGAAAGGGTCATTTTGACAGACAGAAGGCAGTGGATTTAATAAGAAGACAGGAAGAACTCTCTGCCTCAACAGGCATACCATCAATGGTCGCAATGGTGGCGAATACACCTGAGGAGGCAAAGATATACATAGACTTTTATCTCGAGACAACGGATATGCCATTTGGTATAGATATGTGGATTGCAGAGAAGAGGGCAAAGGCAGCAGAGTATATTGCAAAACTGGGTGTGCAGGATAAATTTCTCTATAACAGTATAACGCCATGGGATAGAGATATAAAGGGACAGATAATGAGACTGAAGGACATTGGTATAAAGCATGTCGTTATTCAGGTATTTGATGACCAGGATCAATCTCCTTATGGAAGGTTAAGGTCTCTCGAAAGACTCCTCAATGAAGGTGCTGATTCCTTTGATACAATAATGGTCGATACCTCTGTGATGAATCTTCCTGCAACCTCTTTTTCCCTTATTGCAAATAGACTCATAAAGGAAAGATTCGGTCTTCCCTGCGGTGGAGCCTATTCAAATGGAACCCATATGTGGAGTAAGGCAAAGGAGATATGGGGTATTGATGGATTCAGGGCAATGGATGCCCTGGCACAGGGAATGTCATCCATCCTGTGGAGCGATTTTAATTTCTACGGTCCAATCGTTACTGCACCCAGGATATTTCCTGCTGTTGCTACAGCCCATATCCTTCTCTCAACCCTGGTTTATGATGAGACCGGTAATATTCCAGAGAGGGAAGACCTGCCAATCAGGAGATTTTTCCCTGATTTTATAGAGAAACTCTTAACAGGTGGTGCAAGAAAATAGAGATGAAAGGAGAACATGGTTATGAGCAAAACCATTATTTCTTCGAGGGAAAGGGTCTTACAACTCTTTGATGGCAAAGGAGTGGACAGGGTGCCATGCTTTAGTGGAATGGGCAATGTCACTACTGCAGGTCTCAGATCTCTGAAGTATGCCTTTGCCTCTGTGCACTTAGATGCAAAGAAGATGGCAGATGCTGCGGCAACAACATATAAATACTTTGGATTTGAGTGCGGGGTTGTACCATTCGACCTGTGCGTGGAGGCAGAGGCACTGGGGTGCGAGATTAATGTGTATGCTCATTCTGAGGAGATCCTGTATCCAACTATAAAAAAGAAATTAATACATAACGAAGATGAGATGGATATATCCATACCAGATGATATTAATTCAAGAGGAAGGGTGCCTCTTGTGGTTGAAGCCATCAAACTCCTGAAGAAAGAGATCGGAGATGATGTTGTCATTGGTTCATATGTCCTTGGTCCGTTTACGCTGGCAGGCCAGATAATGGAGCTCAATGAATTGCTTAAACTCTCATTTAAGAAGCCCGATAAGGTTGCTAAGTTGCTTGATATCCTTACAGAGGTGATAATTATTGTTGCAAAGGAATATGAGAGTGCAGGAGTCGATTATATAACTGTAAGGGAGATGGGTGCCACATCTGATGTCCTGAGTCCAAGGGTCTTTAAAACCCTTATACTGCCTTATCTTAAAAGGGTCTTTGAGAAGATAAATATTCCCTCAGTTATACATATATGCGGAAAGACAAACGATATAGCACCCTTTATGGTTGAATCAGGTGCAAGGGCGATAAGTGTTGACCAGAAGAATGATGTTAGAGAAACGAGGAAAAAACTCGGTAATGATGTACTCATCTTCGGTAATTATGATCCATACAATGTTCTTGTGGCAGGCACACCTGAAACCGTGAGGGAAACAATAAGGAGATGCATTGAAGATGGTGTGAGTGCTGTATGGCCTGGATGCGATATTTGGCCTACTGTTCCAGAAGAGAATTTCAGAGCAATGATGGATACAATCATGAATTACAGGAGGTAAATATGGTAACAGAAGAAAGAAAGAATGAGATACTCGAAAAATTGAAACAGGCAGTAATCAATTATGATGAGGATGGCGCAAAGGAGGCTGCAAAGGAGGCCATTGAGGCTGGAGTGGATGCAGGAGAGGCGATATTCAATGGTCTCGTTAAGGGAATGGAAGAGGTTGGAAGACTCTTTGAGGCTCAGGAGTATTTTGTTCCTGAACTCCTCATGTGTGCAGATGCCCTTTATGCGGGTTTAGATATACTGAAACCCCATATGAAGAAACTTGATCTCGGAGTGAAGGGTTCTGTTGTGATTGGCACTGTTGAAGGCGATGTCCACGACATAGGAAAGAATATCGTTAAGATGATGTTTGATGTTGCAGGATTCACTGTTTATGACCTGGGCCGTGATGTCCCCCTCGACAGATTCGTTGAGGAGCAGTTAAGGACTGATTCAGACCTCGTATGTCTCTCTGCAATGATGACGACGACAATGGTTGGAATGAAAACAGTTATCGAGAAATTGAAGGCAAAGAATCCGAATGTAAAGATCATGATAGGTGGTGCGCCTGTATCGCAGGATATAGCAGAAAAGTGGGGTGCAGATGGATATGCAAAGGATGCAAGCAATGCCCTTAAAGATGCAATAAATATGATAAGTTCATTGAGGAAGATGAGGGATGAGGCAGAGGCAAAAAAATCTCAATGAAGTAATAAGGGATGATCTTCTCAGGAATGGAGCAACAGTCGTGGGATTTGCTGATGTCTCTGAAGTCCTGAGTGGAGAGATATCCCATCTAAAAAGTGCTGTCTCGATAGGTATTAACAGAAACCTGAATACTGAAACCATTAAGATCCTTTTGAATCTCCAGAAGAGGGTTATAAGGTTTCTAAGGGAAGGAGGATACCATTATCTTTCGATACCACCTGATTCTGATAGATGTAATGGTACATTCATATCGAGGCTTTATCCTTTATTTACACATAAGATTGCAGCCACCTCAGCAGGCATTGGATGGATAGGAAAGAATGGCTTACTTATAAGTCCTGAGTACGGTCCGAGACTCTCCCTTGCCACTGTTTTGACTGATGCACCACTTGTACCTGATAGACCGATACTTAAGAGTCAATGTGACAGTTGTAATCTCTGCAGGGATTACTGTCCGACAAGTGCTATAACAGGTAAAGAATGGTCAAGGGAAGATCCCTACGTTGAACTCATAAAGAAGGCTCTTTGTGATAATTATAAAAAGAAAATAAAAACAATCGAAGGAAAACCAAACTGTGGTTTATGCATAAATATATGTCCCTATGGAAGAAAAAAGAATATAAGAGTTCAAGGGTTACAAGGAGGAGGAGAATAAATGGCTAAGGTTAGGGTTATATTTCAACCTTCTGGCAGAAGGGGAGAGGTTGAAGATGGAATAACATTACTCGATGCAGCAAGGCATCTTGGTGTTGATATCGAATCTATATGCGGTGGAAAGGGTACATGCGGGAAATGTAAGGTAAGAATCGAGGAGGGTTATTTTGAGAAGGATGCTATGGACTCAAGGATGTCCCACCTCACACCACTTACAGAGGTCGAAAAGAAGTTCATAAAACCTGATGAAGGCCCAAACATGAGACTTGCATGTTGTGCTGAGTTGAGGGGTGATGTGAAGGTCTTCGTGCCAGAGAAGTCAAGGGCAGGTAAACAGATAGTGAGAAAAGCTGCAAAGGAACTGAGTATTAAACTTGATCCTGCAGTAAAGAAATATTATCTTGAATTAAAACAACCAAGCCTTCATGATCTTACAGTTGGTGATTATGAGAGGGTCATTAATGCCCTCAGGGAACAGTATGGTCTTGAAGGACTTACAATGGATTATTTAGTCCTTAAATCCTTGCAGGATGTTCTGAGAAAAGGAGACTGGAAGGTGACCGTTTCTGTCTGGATGGGAAAAGAGATAATCAAGGTGGAGCCAGGGTTTGTTGAATCATCCTATGGACTTGCTGTTGATATAGGAACAACGACCGTGGTTGGATATCTCTGCGACCTGAATACAGGAAAGGTCGTTAATACAGAGTCGATGATGAATCCTCAGGTGCCTTATGGAGAGGATGTTATGTCAAGGATAACCTATGCGATGATGAACCCTGATGGGCTGGAGAAAATGCAGAAGGCGATAATCGATGGAGTGAATGAGATAATAGAAAGGGTCTCATCTGATCTTCGTGTAAATGGAAAGAATGGTGGAGAGGCTATACTGGATATGACCATTGTCTTTAATACAGCCATGCACCATATATTCCTTGGATTCAATCCTGAATATATAGGCAGATCACCATTTATACCTGCAGTACAGCATTCCCTTAACATTAAAGCCCGTGATATGGGGATAAAGATTAATCCTTCTTCTTATATACATGTCCTCCCAATTGAGGCTGGGTTTGTTGGTGCAGACAATGTGGGAGTCCTCATAGCAGAGGAGCCTTATAACCTCAATGAAAATGTCCTGATAATAGACATAGGTACAAATGGTGAACTCCTCATTGGAAATAAAAACAGGGTTTGCTCCACATCATGTGCAACGGGTCCTGCATTTGAAGGGGCACAGATAAAGTTTGGAATGAGGGCCGCGCCTGGAGCCATTGAGAAAGTGAGGATAGACCCTGTAACGAAGGAGCCAGAATACAGGGTCATAGGCAAGACAGATTGGCATACCCATCTCGAGAAGGTAGATGCAAAGGGCATATGTGGTTCAGGTATAATTGATGCTATCAGTGAGATGTTCAAGGCAGGTATAATCGACAGAAGCGGTAAATTCAACATGGAACTGAATACACCAAGATTGAGAAGGGATGCTGATGGAAGGCCTGAATATGTCCTTGCATGGGCAGATGAAACATCAATAGGAATGGACATTACGATCAATCAGGCAGATGTGAGGGCATTGCAACTGGCAAAGGCTGCACTCTATGCAGGTGCAAAACTCATGATGAAGAAGATGGGTATCGAGAAACTGGATAAGGTTATCCTGGCAGGTGCATTCGGGAGTTACATTGATAAGGAATCTGCATTGACCCTCGGTATGTTTCCTGACTGTGATATAAATAATGTATATGCTGTCGGTAATGCAGCAGGAGATGGTGCGAGGATGGCACTCCTTAATGTATCTAAAAGAAAGGAGGCGGATGAGAGGGCTCGATGGGTTGAGTTTGTGGAGATTGCTGTTGAACCTGAGTTCCAGAAGGAATTCATGCAGGCAATGCACATACCACATATGAAGGATGCATTCCCCAATCTCAAGAGATTGCTCAAGAAAACCCCATCGCCTGTGGAGATCAAGGGATGACAAAAGTTAGGGTATTTTCAGGCACCTGTGGTTTCTCCACAGAGGTTATAGTTGAGAAGAGAGAGGAGAAGAGAATAAATATAAAGATTACCTCAGAGTGTGAGATGGTGATGGCTATGAGAGATGAGGTGTCCTCACTCGATATGATGTCTGTCTTTACAGGATTCATGGATAATCCTGTCTACAGGTCTGCATCGAGGCATCTCAAGCATGTGACATGTCCTGTGCCATGCAGTATTCTTAAGGCAGTAGAGGTCGAACGAGGCCTTGCACTGCCAAAGGATGTGAGTATCAGCTTTATCAGGGAGGAATAAGATGGCTCTAATAATGGATGGCAGAAGGCTTTCTGAGGAGATAAAAGAAAAAGTAAGGGCTGAGGTGAAGAAACTTAATGACTCAGGTATAGAGGTTGGTCTTGGTCTTCTCCTTGTGGGTGAGAATCCGGCATCAAAGCAGTACTACATGGCGACCATTAAGGCATCAAAAAGTGTTGGCATAGTGCCCCATGAATTCAGATTGCCCGAGGATGCCACGCTCAATGAGATACTGAACATTATTCATTCCATCAATAATGATGAAAGAATCAATGGACTCCTTGTTCTTTTCCCGCTTCCAAAACGGATAAATGCAAGAAGAGTTGTTAATGCGATTCTACCAGAGAAGGATATAGACGGACTTGGCTCTATCTCTGTGGGAAGACTGGCTGCAGATGAATCGACATTTCAGCTCTTCAAAGATATATCAGAGGAGATAACGGATGGCTGTGAGCCTGTTATCTCAGGATTTTTACCCTGTACACCCTTTGGTGTGATAAGGCTCCTTGAGTATCACAGGATTCCCATTAAGGGCAGACATGTCGTTGTCATAGGAAAGAGCCTTGCTGTGGGAAAGCCCCTTTCATTGATGTTTCTTGCTAAGGAGGCAACGGTGACTGTATGCCACAAAGAGACCCATGACCTATCATATTTTACAAGGCAGGCAGATATAATCTGCTCTGCCACTGGTGTGCCAGGTCTTATTAAAGAGGATATGGTAAAGGATGGGGTTGTTGTGGTTGATATAGGTATAAATGTCCTTTCTGATGGAAGGATAACGGGAGATGTAGATTTCGAGACTGTTTCAAAAAAGGCATCATATATAACACCTGTACCTGGAGGCGTTGGTCCTGTAACTATCTCGATGCTTCTTGAAAACACAGTGAGGTCCGCAAAGAGGAGCGAGAGAATGAAGAGTCCCTTCACGATGTGAGGTCATATGCCATCAAGGGAGGTCTTTATTTATATCCCCCAGATTCTGAAAACATTTTTTTATATTGCCTCCACGATTTCAATAATTGTATTTATGGCAGGTTTATATCACAAACTTTCGATCTGGCAGAAAGGAGAGGATTCAGATGATTCTCTCCTCAAGGGCTCGTCGAGATTATTTCTATTATATTTGAGTTTGAGGTACTTCTTTTCAAAGGAATGCCTCCTTGCAAGGAGGGTTATGGATAAGAGCAGGCTCAGGGGATTTATGCTGATATCCATCTACTGGGGTTTCATGATTCTCTTTGCAGGAACAGTGATCGTGGCAGTTGACCACTACCTTAAAATTAATATCCTTAAAGGGACATTCTATCTACTGTTTTCCCTTGTCCTTGACCTTTCAGGTCTTCTGGTTCTCGCTGCCTCTGTATTTTATATCTTGAGAAGGATATTTTTTTTAAAGAATGTTGTGTCAGGCTGGGACGACATTCCTTTACTTATATTAATAAGCATAATAGTAATCAGTGGCTTCTCTGTTGAGGGTGCCCGCATTGCAATCACCAGACCACCTCTCATGGACCTTTCTCCAGTCGGTGCCATGTTTTCTCTTATAGTGAATAGAGATCTCATTACTCCATCTGTTTATATTATCTTCTGGATAGTCCATGTCCTTTCTGCACTTTTATTTATTGCATTTATACCATTTTCAAAGCAGTTTCATATGTTTTCTGCGACAGTAACAACAAAAGATGCATTACTCCGGGAGAAGAAGTTAAGGAGACTTGTCCATGAATGAGAAAGATTTTTCCTTTATAAAAGGTCTTACAAGGAGACAACTCATAGAACTCGATGCGTGCACAAGGTGCAGTGAGTGTCTCAAGTGGTGTCCTGTACAGGTGGTTACGGGAAAAAAAGAGATTTCGCCACCTGAAAAGATAAGACTCTACAGGGAATTTATCGAGAATACAGAAGGATTGAAGGCAAAGATTCTGGGTAAAAAGATAGACAGGACCCTTCTTGAAGACTTTGTGAAAGCTGTTTATGAGTGCACCACATGTGGTGCGTGCGGTGAGGCATGTGAGGTAGGGATATTCTCACAGAGGTTGTGGCCTGCCCTGAGAAGAAAGATGGTCGAGATTGGTCTTGGTCCAATTGGCCCTCAGGCAGACCTGCCAAAATTTGTTAAAGAGACAGGCAATGTCTATAATAAACCGCCTGAGGAGAGATTTAACTGGTTTCCTGAGGATGTAAGGATTCATGAAAGGGCAGAGGTCGGTTATTATGCAGGCTGTACTGGTTGCTATGAGGCACAACCAATGGTGAGAGGGGATGTGGTAGTCCTTGGCGCAACTGGAGAACCCTTTACGATGCTTTCACCAGAGGAAGAGGTCTGCTGTGGTTTTCCTTTGTTTATTACAGGACAGTGGGATATGCTTGAAGACCTTGTGAAGAGGCTCGTGAGTGCATATGAGACAAAGGGTGTGAAACTGCTTATATCCTCATGTCCCTGCTGTGTGAATATCATGGCACGGGACTGGCCATCTCTTTACGGAAAACCCCTGCCTTTCAGGATAAGACATATAAGTCAATTTGTTGCAGATATGATGAGGTCAGGCAGGTTGAAGATCAATAAGGTTCTCAAAGAGAGATTGATATACCATGACCCATGTTATCTGAGCAGGGGGGTTGGTGTGATAGAGGAGCCAAGGTTTATTTTGAGGAATATATCAGGTGTTGAGTTGATAGAGTTTGAGCGCCATGGCTTGAATTCTCAGTGCTGTGGTGCTGGTGGTGCAGCAAGGAAGGTATTTCATGAGAATGCTATCAGAATGGGCAGGTTAACGATAGATGAGGCAGTCGAAAAGGGCGCCAGTAAACTTGTTCTCAGCTGTCCTGCCTGTTATTCAAAGCTCAATGAGGCGATGAAGGATTACGAAAAAAAGATAGAGATAGTGGACATAATGGAGCTACTTGGAGATGTTATAAGAGGATGAGCCATTTCAGAATAAGATGCAGAAACTGTGGCAGTATATTAAAAGAGGTATACTGTGCATTCTGTGAGCACTGTAAGGATTCGCTCCTTATAACAGAGTACAGGGAGACCTTCAGGGATGACAGGGGTTCAGGTATATGGAGGTTTAACTGGCTTCCTGTTCATGGATATTCCTTTGAGCAGTCAGGTCCTGTGGTGTATAAATCAGAAGGAGTTGCAGATTATCTCGGTCTTGAGAATCTCTACATAGCCTTTAATGGATACTGGCCTGAAAGAGATGCAAGACTCATGACCTGCACCTTCAAGGAATTTGAGGCTGCGGTTGTACTTGAAAATGCACTGGAAAATGGCATTACAGGTCTTGTTGTTGCCTCTGCAGGGAATACTGCAAGGGCATTTGCGCATCTATCAACGATTGCTGATTTTCCTGTAATAATAGTCGTTCCACGAATGTGTCTCGATGAGATGTGGTATATCAAAGAGTCTGTGAAGGTGCCGACCCTTGCAGTCTTTGATGGTGATTATTCTGATTCCATTGACCTTGCAAGGAGGATAGCATCAACACTCAGTATGCCCTTTGAAGGAGGGGTTAAGAATATAGCAAAGAGGGATGGTCTTGGAATAGTCCTTCTTGAGACTGTTTCTGTTACTGGAAGACTTCCCGATCACTATTTTCAGGCAGTGGGAAGTGGAACAGGTGCTATCGGTGTATGGGAGATGGCAGAGAGGTTTATAAAGGATGGGAGATTTGGAAAAAGATTACCTAAACTTCATCTCGCACAGAACTATCCTTTCGTACCAATGGTCAGGGCATGGAAGAGAAAAAGCAGAGAACTCGATCCGCATGACCTGAAGCCTGAATTAATAAATGAGATAACAACACGGGTCCTCTCAACGAGGTATCCTGCCTATTCAGTTAAGGGAGGTGTTTTTGATGCGCTCTCATCAACAGGTGGATTCATGTACAGTATTAAAAATGAAGAGGTCTATGAGGCTATGGAGCTCTTTGAGAGACTGGAGGGAATTGATATCGTTCCTGCATCAGGGGTTGCCTTTTCAGCACTTATAAAGGCGATTAAAAATGAAAGGGTAAGAAGGGATGAGGTGATTCTTCTTAATATAACAGGTGGTGGGGAAAAGAGGATCAAGGCAGAGGGGATTACAGATAAAGTAAGACCATTGTTTGTGTCAAGATATATTGCTGAAAAGGAGATAGAGGATATTCTATGCGATGTCCTGAAGAAGAGTTAGTAAAGATACTGAAGGAATCAGGTATAGATTTTGTATTTTCCCTTCCCTGTGAAAAGATAAGATACCTTCTCTCTCTTCTTTACAGAGAATTTTTTCATGTTCCTTTAACAAGAGAAGAGGAAGGAGTTGGTATTTCAGCAGGTGTTGCCCTCTGTGGTAAGAGGCCTGCCATGTTTATCCAGAGTTCAGGCATAGGGAATATGCTCAATGCCCTTCTCTCCCTTACCTTCTTTTACTCTCTTCCATTACCCTTATTCATAAGCCAGAGGGGTATTTACAAGGAGACGATTCCTGCCCAGATACCAATGGGTGAGAGGCTTCCTGGTATTTTAAAGGAGGCAGGCATAGAATACTCTATTATAAGTACTGCTCAGGATTTTCATTTAATAAAAAAGGGCATCAAAGATGTATTTGACCATAACAAGATACACGCTTTTCTTCTGAATCCTCGCATATGGGAAGAAAGTGACTATGTCTCTCATCATGAGTATTCAGAGCCTGTAGATACATGGAGTTATAAACATCCATCTCCTCGTACTCATGAATTTCGCCTGAAAGAACATCTTTATAAAATTCCTTTACCCATATATACCCGTTATGAGATCTTAAAGATACTCTCTCCTTTCCTTGATGGAAAGGCGGTCATCTGTAACCTTGGATTTCCCTCAAAAGAACTTTACAGTATAAAAGATCAGGACTCAAACTTTTATATGCTCGGTAGCATGGGGATGGCAACGCCAATAGGAATCGGTGTTGCCATCTCAGTAAGGTCCGAGGTGATAGTTATTGATGGTGATGGTAGCATACTCATGAATCCAAATAGCCTAGCCACGGCATCCCTTGTAAATCCAGAGAATCTTATGATAATAGCGATTGACAATGGTGCATATGGTTCAACGGGAAATCAGCGAACACTCTCTTCCATGGGGATAGACCTCGAAGATATTGCAAAAGCTTTTGGAATAGATAATACAATAAAGGTATATAATAGAGATAACATCGAGTATGCGATGAAGACCAATAAAGGATTGAGATTCATCCATATCCTTGCATTACCAGGTAACAGGGATGTGCCGAATATACCTCTTCATCATCTCGAGATAAAGAGGAGATTCCAGGAGTTTATTCTTAGAACTGGAGAGGATTGATTGGTACCGTTAAGAATAGGACATCTTTCTACATTTTATCACACCTCTATTCTTCTTCTTGCAAAAGATGATATTCAATCACTTCTCGGAAGACCTGTTCAGTGGCGGCTTTTTCCTTCAGGTCCTGCGATTATTGAGGGTTTTCAGAGGGGTGAGATAGATATGGGATATATTGGTCTGCCACCAGTAATTATTGGTATCAGTAAGGGTTTAAAGATAAAGTGCATAGCAGGAGGACATATTGAGGGAACCGTTCCTGTATCCAGTAAAGAAATGAAGGGTTATCCTGAATGGGGTGACTTAAAAGAGATATTATCCCAATTTCATGGCAAAAAGATTGGTGTGCCACAGAGAGGTTCAATCCACGATGTGATTCTCTCAGAACTCCTTTACAGGTTTAATCTGAAAGATGACATAGAGGTCGTGAATTTCAGATGGGCAGATGAGATACTCGATGCATTTGTTAAAGGTAAGGTCCAATCTGCTTTTGGTACACCCGCCCTTGCTGTGGCTATTAAAATGTTTGGAGACGGAAAGATATTATATCCTCCATCTATGTTATGGCCTCATAACCCGAGTTACGGAATAGTCGTTACAGAGGAGATCCTTAATAGAGATAAAGATTTACTTAAAAGATTTATTGAACTTCATGAATCTGAGACCAATACCCTGAGAAGAGATCCAGAAAGGGCTGCTGAAATTATATCAAGATATACAGGCATTGTTGGCAGGGAATTTGTTTTTGAGACTATCAGGATTTCACCGAGATACTGCGCACAATTGACAGATGATTACATAAAATCCACAATGGATTTTGTCAGACTGATGAAGAATCTGGGCTATATAACGAGGGATATAGAAAGAGATGAAATATTTAATCTGGAGATAATAAGAAGCGTTCATGGTACAGAAAGTCATTACTGATGTTATCCTTCCATCTATTGATTCAAATTTCTATCTTCAGATCCATTAAGACCATAGGAAAACAGAGAGATATTTTTGAGTTCATCTCTGCAGGCAATAATGCACTCACCGCAGTTCACACAGTTTATATCCTTTCTGGGTTTTCTTGGTTTTACATTCATGAAGCATACATGTTCACATCTTTTGCAGTCAGTGCATTTTGATGAGTTTTTTGTATCGAACTTTATTCTTAATGAAAACGGACTTATCCAGCCAAAGAGGGTTTGCATTAGGCCGGGCGCGCATATATACTTGCAGAGTGCGTGTCTTACAAAGATGGATGTTATAAAAATATATATCGATACACCGGTGATTCCTGCCATCAATCCAGTCGAAAACTGTCCTGTTTTTAGCTCATGTAATATCCTTTCAGGAGGAATAAAGAAACCACTCAGTGCAATACCTGTAATCGGTGGCAGGCTCAGTAACAGAAAAAATGCAAGAACGAAATAAGGGAAACTTTTCTTTGTTTTGATATAATAATTGTTATTTTTCCCTTTATAAATACTTCTCCTGCCGAGAATATTTAATGTCAGAAAATCTGCGAGTTCAAATAATGCGCCTTCAGGACATAACCATCCACAGAAGGTTCTTCCAAGAAATAGTCCGAGTAATGGGAATATTGAAAGGAGTATTAACCAGGGAAAGACTGCCTTTAGTAGAAACTGGACTGTCACATGTGTTATTCCATAGAGTGATGTGTCGCTGTAAAATTCTGGTTTCAGTCCGAGTGACCACACACTTCCACAGATGATAAGTTCCTTTGTTGTAGTGTCATACCTGAGAATATCAAGGAATGGCATCAGAATGATGAACAGGAAAAAGCATATCTGTGAGATCCTCCTTAATATATGCAGGGTTCTTAATCTCTCCATAATCATTTATACCATCTCATCTGGTGTTAAATATATGAGTTAAATCATACTTCGAGCATGAATCTATAATAATTAATTTTTTATAGATTTTTTCTATTTGACATATTGATTTTTTATCTGTATTCTTAAGAAAAGAGGGGTATGGGGCTGGTGCCCTGCCTGGTCTGCAAAACCAGTGTCCGAGTAGTTTGCCGGATGGAGGCAACTCGGGTGGGTTCGATTCCCACTATCCCTCTCCAGAGAAGGGAGGTGATACAAAATTAAGTATTTAAGATGCTCTGCCTTTTTAAGGCACCAGATAAATTTAAAGAAGGAGGTAAGATGAAGTCCTTAACATTTTTTCTGGTAACTTTACTATTAATCATTCCTCTGGTTGTGTTTGCTGAATTTAAGAGCATCGATGAATTGATCAGGGCGTATGATTCATCGAGTTGTAAGGAATGTCACAGGGAGATTTATGAGGCATGGGAAAAGTCCCTTCATGCAAAACCACTTCTTGGTCCTGTCGGAAGGACACTTGCAACATTTAAGGGTTATGTAAAGTCAAGGGATACAGAACTCGTAAAATCTAAGGAAGTTGCAAAGACAATGAAGGAATTTCTGAAGCCATGTGTGGAGTGCCATCTTCCACAGATAATGGATGCAAGCGAGGATGTAGTAAAGCAGATAGCTGATGCGATTATAAATGAGGATGAAGACCTCCTCAAAAGATTGAGAATTGAGTGCACGGTCTGTCACCAGAGAAATGCCATAATCAGAAAATTCAGGGATGGAAATCCTGAGCCAGGTGTTATATATGGTCCAAAATACAGCGGACCGCATGGAGATAAAAAATACAAAAATGCAAGAAAGAATGAAATGATGAGAGATTCTGTCTTCTGTGCACAGTGCCATCAGGGACCGAATGTTCAGCATTATCCTAAACCCATGTGGTGTGTTTCTAACTTCGACAGTCATCAGCAGTTCTATGTGCCAATGGGAGGAACAGAGAGTTGTCAGGACTGCCACATGCGAGGAAAGAATGGTGGACACAACTTTCCACCAAATTATCAGGACAAGGCTCAGACATCAAAGAGACTTGCTGAGTGGATTGACCTTAATGTCAGAGCCTTTGCCTATAAATTTAAACCAACAGGAAAAGATCTCATACCGATGGTGGTGGTTAATACAGAGATTATCTCGAGAATTGGCCACAGATTTCCTGATGGATGTCCTTCGCCAAATAGAGTTACACTCGATGTTATTGTGAAGACAAAGGATGGTAAAGAGATTTATAGAGAACAAAAGATATATATGCCACAGCACAGTCTTGGATACGATGACAATACCATGGTTTATGCGGCAAACAGAAAACTTACTCTCTTGCGAGACACGAGTCTTTTACCCTTTGTTCCCAGGAAGGAGACCATAGAGGTTAAACTTCCTGAAGGTGTAGATACTGCAATTGTTGAGGCAATTCTTACATTCAGACAGCTTCCTGGTATTGAGGAGGCAGAGTTTACGATTCACAAAGTCACAAAAGAAGTAAGTCTAAAAAGATAGAATAAAATCTTTTTATTTAAAAAGGGGTGGGTTACCCGCCCCTTGCATTTCATCATATTAAAAATCATTTTTTATTTTTATGGATTATGTACATCATTCATGAGTTCCAGAGGCTGGTTGTGTTAACCCTGCTCTTTTAACCTCTCCTCGAATTCATTTATGCTGCTTACCCTTATAGCGAGCCTGTGAAGTCCTTTCAATACATCCCTTGATTGTATCGCCTTTATTTTCTCTTTTAATGAATCTCCTACAAACCCGAACCTCTCCTCAAGTGCCTCAATAACAAG
>FWWL01003422.1_pt1 | contig 28946 bp, 40 predicted proteins | sample 2228331 | NCBI WGS metagenome assembly FWWL01 (sample SAMEA103939775, study PRJEB20133) | metagenome
GAGAAGAAGGCGGCCTTGGAGGCCTTCTCCTTCAACCCCCTCTCCGCCCTGCGCTTCCTGAGGCTCTATGCGGTATAGCGGTCAAGTCTGGTCCCAAACCCCCCGCCTTGACAAAGGCGGGGGGTTTGCTAAACTGAGCTACGCGCTGAGGCGCGCCCTGCCGGGATGGTGGAACTTGGTAGACACGCCATCTTGAGGGGGTGGTGCCCGCAAGGGCGTGCGGGTTCAAGTCCCGCTCCCGGCACCAGAAGGCCCTTCGGGGCCTTTTTTCCTTATGCGGAAACTTCTGGAGCGAACCCTGGTGGGCCTCGAGGACACCCAGGCCCTGGCCCAAGCCCTCCTCCCCCTCCTCCCCCCGGGGGCGGTGGTGGCCCTACAGGGCCCCTTGGGGGCGGGGAAGACCACCCTGGTGCGCTTCCTGGCGGAGGCCTTGGGCTTTAGGGGCCGGGTCACCAGCCCCACCTACACCCTCATCCACCACTACCCCACCTCGGAAGGGGAGGTGGTGCACGCGGACCTCTACCGCCTAAAGGACCCCCGGGCCCTCGCCCCCCTCCTGGAGGCCGCCCGGGAGGGGGCCAGGCTGGTCCTCTTGGAGTGGGGGGCGCCGGAGATGGGGGCGGACTTCCTCCTCACCCTCACCCCCCTGGGGGAGGCCCGGCGGGCGGAGCTATGGGAGGTCCACCCCGGCGAGGAGCAGGGCGTCTAGCAGGGCCTCCCGTCCGGCCCGGCCGGCGAAGACCGCCGCCACCCGCCCCTCCCCATCCACCACGAAGGTCCAGGGCTGGCCCGTGACCCGGAAGCGGTTCGCCACCTCGTGGGGCTTGTCCTTTCCGGCGAGGAGGGGGATGAACCGGGGGTAGGCCTTCATGTACTCCAGGACCACCTCCCGGGTGTCCTTGGGCTCGCGGCTGATGACGTAGAAGGGCACGCCCGTTTCCTCGGCCACCCTGTGCAGGGTGGGGAACTCCGCCCGGCAGACCGGGCACCAGCTGGCCCAGAAGACGATGACCGCGGGCTTTCTCAGGGTGGCCGGAGTCACCTCCTGCCCCTTGGGGTCCACCAGGGCAAAGGGGGGCAAGGGGTCCCCCAGCTTCACCGCCAGGGCGGGAAGGAGGAGGGCCAGCCCCAAAAGGCCGAACTTTAAGAGCCGCATACCCCATGCTGGCATAGCGATTCTGCCGGAGTGTGTAAACCGCCTCACCTTGGCCGCCTCAAGCGCTTCAGGTCGTGGTCGGGAAAGATGCCGTCGGCGATGAGGTGGAGCCACTGGGAAAGGTAGTAGCCGAAAAGGGCCGCCCAGAGGGCCTCCTCCGGCCAGGGGGGAAGGGCCAGGGTCCAGGAGGCCCCAAGGAGGAGGGAAACCCCCTGGAGGAGGCCATACAGGAGGGCGAGGAGGAAGGCCAGGTACCCCAACCGGGTGAGGGGGCCCAGGACCCAGGTGTGGGAAAGCCCCCGGTGGCGGAAAAGCCAGCCGTAAGGGCGCCAGAGAAGCCCCAAAACCCCCCAGCGGCGGCTGGCCCTTACCCCCTTTTCCGCCAGGTCCAGGTCCGGGCTTAGGAGGAAGGTGCCCCCCAGGTAGCCCAGGGTGAAGGGGAGAAGGCGGGGGTCTTCCCAGAAGGCCGGGCCCTGCGTTTCCAAACCCAGGAGGGCCAGGGCCCCCAGGACCGTGAGGTTGATGGCCTCGTGGACGCGGCCGGAAGGCATGCCCCTAGTCTAGCCCGGGCAGGAGGAAGCGTTCGCCCTCCGAAAGAACGTCCACCCGGAGGCCCTTCACCCCCCGGTGGGTGAACTCCGCCCCCCCGGCGTCCACCAGGGTCACCCCCCCGGCCCAGACCTCCCCTAGGCCCCTAAGGAGGCGGAGGGCGGTGTTTTCCAAGAGGCCCAGGCCCACCAGGTCGGGGTTGTCCGCCACCAGGCGGGAGAGGGCGAGAAAGCGGCCCCGCTCCTCCACCTTGGGCAGGAGGGCGAGGCCTTTAAGGAGGGCGAGACCCAGCCGGGCCCGAACCTCCCCTTCCAGGGCGTAAAAGGCGGCCTCCCCTAAAAGCCCCGCGGCCTCCCCCAGGGCCACCACCCCGCCCCCCTTTCGGTGGACCTCCAGGAGGGCCTGGAGGAGGAGGCTCTGCCGGATGAGATCCAAAAACTCCGGCAGGCCCTCCGCGGCCAGGAGGACCAGGGGGCTTTGGGCCACCTGGCCCGCCACCTCCGGGTCAAAGGCCTCCTCCCGCCGCCTCAGGTAAAGGACCCGGCCCCGCTTAAGGCCCAGGTCCCGGTAGACCAGGCGCCAGGCCTCGGCCAGGTCCCTCAAGGGGTAGGGGACGAGGAAGAGGGCTTCCCCCCGGGCCTCCTCCAAAAGGCGGGCCTCCACCCGGCGAAGGGCGCCCCGGAGGGGATCGGCGGTGAGCAAGGCGAAGAAGCCCTGGCGCATGTTCACCTCCTATACCCTTTAGGGTAGCGCCTTCCTCATGAAAGGGAAAGGGGCCTATGGTAAACTGGGGGTCGTGGCCGCGACGGTATCCCCCTCGGGGGCGCTTGCCAAGGAAAAGAAGAGGGCCATCCTCGAGGCCACCTTGGCCGTCCTCCGGGAGCGGGGGCTTTCCGGGCTCAAGATGGAGGAGGTGGCCCGGAGAGCGGAGGTGGGCAAGGGCACCATCTACCTCTATTTCCGCGACAAAAAGGACCTCCTAAAGGCCCTGGTGGAGGAGCGAACCTGGGCTTTTTACCGCGAGGTGGAAGAGGAGGTGCGCCGGAAGGCGCCCTTTTTTCTTCGCCTCGAGGCCCTCTTGCAAAAGCGCCTGGCCTGGATAGACGAGTGGCGGGGGCTCTGGGCCGCGGTGGCCCGGGAGGCCATGGAGGACCCCACCCCCTGGCTCAAGGGCCTCCACGAGCACTACCTCCACCTCCTGGAGGAGCTCATCCGGAGCGGCCAGGAGGAGGGGGCGGTGCGGCCCGAGCTCTCCCCCCGCCCCACCGCCGCCGTGATCGCGGCCCTGGGGTGCAGCCCCCAGCTGGAAACCGAAGCCTACATGGAGCACCTCCTTCTGGTGCTCCGGAAAGGAGTGGCGCCGTGAAAGAGTTCCGTCCCGGGGACAAGGTGGTCCTACCCCCTTACGGGGTAGGCGTGGTGGCCGGCATCGCCCAAAGGAGCGTCAGCGGCGTGAGCCGATCCTACTACCAGGTGGACTTCCCCGGCTCCCGCTCCAAGGCCTACGTACCCGTGGAAGCCCCCCAAAGCGTGGGCATGCGCAAGGCCTTAAGCCCCGAGGAGGTCCCGGTCATCCTGGACCTCCTTAAAAACGGCCGCATGCCCCTCCCCAAGCAGTGGGCCGCCCGCCACCGCAAGACCAGCGAGATCCTGGCGGACGGCAACCCCTACCGCATCGCCCAGATGGCGGGGCAGCTCAGGGCCTGGGAGCTGGAACGGGGCCTGCCCGACCTGGACCGCCAAGCCCTGCGGCGGGCCATCTACCTCCTGGCCGAGGAGGTGGCCCAGACCCTGGAGATCACCCTCCAGGAGGCCAAGCGCCTGTTTGAGGACGCCTGGGGCGAGGAGCTCAACTAGGGCTTCCGCTTCGGCGGGGGCCCCATACGTTTCACAAAAGGAGGCTCCAGGTGGCCTTCTCCATCTCCAGGATGCGGAGGAGGTAGCCCTGGAGAAGGGAGGGGTCCAGCTGGGAAAGCAGGCCCTGGGCCAGGACCTCCAGGTCAAAGAGCACCGCCTGGAACTCGGGGGCCGACCAGTGCTCGGAAAGCTCCTGCCAGGGGCCTTCCCCCTGGACGTGGGCGTTCCAGGCCTCGAGGAAAAGCCGGTTTAGGAAGTAAAAGAGGACCAGGCGGTAGGGGTAAGGGAGCCCCCCCATCTCCTCCAGGAGGGCGATGTAGGCCCGGCGCACGGGGTGGACGGGATCCCCTGGGCTTGCCCCTTGGGAAAGGAGCCAGTCCAGCTCCTCCACCGTGGCCAAAAGGGCATGGACCAAGGGGGGGCGGTGGGCCTGGGGCGCCTCGGAGAGAAGGCCCACCAGGTAGCGGTAGAGGGCCTCCACGAAGGGGTAGTCCTGCTTCAGCCAGAAGAGGAACCGCTCCCGGTCCCAGCGGATGGGCAGGGCCTGTATCTCATGAAGAAGCTCCTGTCTTGGCCCCAGCAAGGCCTCCAAGCGATCCATACCCACCCCCAAGCCAACCCGCCCGGGCAAACCCATGATACCGGAGGGCCCGCGCCGCCCGCTCCGCGTGGGCCTCGTCCTCCGCCAGGCCGAAGAAGGCACTCCCCGAACCGGAAAGGAGCACCCCCCTTAGCCCCAGGGCCTTGAGCCTGGCCTTCACCTCCTTAAGCTCCGGGTGGAGGCGGAAGGCGGGGCCTTCCAGGCTATTCCAGTAGGGGGGCTCCTCTCCCCTTTCCAGGGTCCTCACGATCTCCTCCACCGGGAGCTCAGGGGCGAAGTCGTGGGGCTTCACCTCCCCGTACACCCTGGGGGTGGGGAGGCGGACCCCCGGGGCGAAGACCACCACGGGCAAGGGGGGAAGGGCGAGGGGCCTAAGCCGCTCCCCCACCCCCCGGCCCTCGGCCACCCCGCCCCGGAGGAAGAAGGGGACATCGGCCCCCAAGGAGAGGGCTAGGGCCTCGAGGTCCACCTCCTTGGGGTAAAGCTCCTTTAGGGCCAGGAGGACCTGGGCCGCGTCCGAACTCCCTCCCCCAAGCCCCGCCCCCTCGGGAAGGGCCTTCTCCAGAACGATGCGCACCCCCCCAGGCCAGCCCGCGGCCTCCAGGTAGGCCTCCGCCGCCCGGTAGGCCAGGTTCCTGCGGCCGTAGCGCCCCCGGAACTGGATGCCCTCGGGGATGGGCTCCAAAAGGAGCCGGTCCCCGAAGGAAAGGGCGGCGAAGAGGGTGTGGAGCTCGTGGTAGCCGTCGGGCCGCCTTCCCAATAGGGAAAGCCCCAGGTTGACCTTGCCCACCGCTACGCGCTCCATACCCGGGCCAAGGCCTCCGCCAGGAGGAGGTCTTCGGGGTAGGTGATCTTGAAGGCCGCCCGCTCCCCCTCCACCAGGGCCACGGGGTAGCCCAGGGCGCGCACCAGCTGGGCGTCGTCCGTGGCGGAAAGTGCCCTCTTCTCCGCGTAGGCGTGGGCCTCCCGCAGGAGGGCGGTGAAGAAGCCCTGGGGGGTCTGGACCTGGCGCAGGGCCTCCCGGGGCACCACCTCCCCGTAAGCCTCCCCCTCGGGGCGGATGAGGGTGTCGGGGAGGGGAAGGACGGGCACCGCGGCCCCCTGGGCCCGGGTGGCGGAGAGGACCCGCTCCACCAAAGCGCGGCTCACGAAGGGCCGGGCCACGTCGTGCACCAGGACCAGGGGGAGGCTTGCCGCCTTTAGGAGGCGGGCCACGGAGGCCTGGCGGGTGGGCCCCCCTTCCAGGAAGACCGCCCTCAGGCCTCTAGGGGGCTCGACCCCGGGGGGCAGGGCCACCAGGACCTCCGCCGCCTCCTGGAAGGCGGAAAGGGTCCACTCCAAAAGGGTCTTCCCCCCCACCTTTAGGAACGCCTTGGGGCCTAGGCCCAAGCGCTGGCCCTCCCCGGCGGCGGGGATGAGGACGGAGACCTCCACAAGGCCCATGGTAGCATGGGCCCCATGAGCGCTTGGGAAGCCCTCCTCCTCGGGGTGGTGGAGGGCCTAACGGAGTTTTTGCCCGTTTCCTCCACCGGCCACCTCACCCTCCTCTTCCACCTCCTGGGCCTGCCCGTGGAGGAGGACGCCTTCTTAAAGACCTTCCTCATCGCCATCCAGCTGGGGGCCATCCTGGCCATCCTCCTCCTCTACGGCCGCCGCTTCCTAAAGGACCAGGCCCTTTGGCTCAGGGTGGGGGTGGCCTTCCTGCCCACCGGGGCCATGGGTTTCCTCCTCTACCCCCTCATCAAGGGGGAGATCCTGGGGGACGACCGGGTGGTGGTCCTGGCCCTGTTCGGGGTGGGGCTCGTGCTCCTCCTGGCGGACCGCTTGGCCCAAAGGGCCCGCTACCAGGATGCCCTGGAGGTGCCTTTAGGGGGGCTCCTCCTCATCGGCTTCTTCCAGGGCCTGGCCGCCCTCATCCCCGGCACCAGCCGGAGCGGGGCCACCATCCTGGGGGGGCTCCTCGTGGGCTTAAGCCGGAAGGGGGCGGCGGAGTTCAGCTTCCTCCTGGCCCTCCCCACCATGCTCATCGCCGTGGGGTACGACCTCCTAAAAAGCGCCCCCCAGGTTCCGGAAGGAGGGTGGGGGCTCCTCGGCCTGGGCTTCTTTTCCGCCCTGATCACCGCCCTCTTCACCGTGCGGGCCCTTTTGGCCCTGGTGGAGCGCGTGGGGTTTACCCCCTTCGCCCTCTACCGCATGGCCCTGGCCCTGGTCTACGGCCACTTCTTCCTACGCCAGGGCTAGGACGCGGTCCAGGGCCTTCAAGAAGGCCTCGTAAGGGGCCCGGCGCGCCCCCTCCCCCATGAGGCCGAGCCTCAGCACCTGCCCCCGGGTGGGGCCGATGCCCCCGGCCACCGCCACCCCCTCCCCGTAGAGGGCCTTCACCAGCCGGTCCGCCTCCACCCCCTCGGGGGGGCGCACCACCAGGACCGTGGGCAGGGGGCTCCCCTTGGGGTAGGGGCGGAAGCCCCTTGCGGAAAGCTCGCCCAAAAGCCAGGCGTAGGTCTCCTGGGCCCGCTTGGCCCGCGCGGGGATGCCCTCCTCCAGGGCCAGGTCCAGGGCCTCGAGGAGGGCGAAGTGCAGGAGGACCGGGGTGGTGTGGTGGTACCCCCCCCGCTCCCAGTGCTCCGCCACCCGCTCCAGGTCCAGGTACCAGCCCCGCTTGGCCTGAAAGGCCTTCCGGGCCTCGGGCGAGGCGGCGATGGGGGCCAGCCCCGGAGGGGCGGAGAGGCACTTTTGGCTGCCCGTGAAGGCGTAGTCCACCCCCATGGCCTCCATGGAGAAGGGGAGCATGCCCAGGGTGGTCACCGCATCCAGGTAAAAAAGCGCCCCGGCCTCCTTGGCCAGGGCGCCCACCGCCTCCGCGGGGTTCAGGACCCCGGTGCTGGTCTCCCCGTGCACCATGGCCACCATGCGGTAGGGCTTGGCCTTCAGGGCCCGGGCCACCCGCTCGGGGTCCACGGGCTCTCCGGGGGGGAACTCCAAGACGGTGGGGTCCAGGCCGTGGAGCCTGGCCATCTCCGCCATGCGGGCGGAAAAGGCCCCGTTCACCAGGACGAGCACGGGACCAGCGTCCAGGTTGGCGAGCCCCGCCTCCATGCCCAGGCTCCCTGAACCCGCAAGAGCGGCCAAAAGCGCCCCCTCCGGCGCGCCGAAGAGGGTTCTGAGGCGCTCCTGGATGGCGCGGTTGACGGCGAGGACCTCGGGGTCCAGATGGCCCCGCATGGGGCGCAGAAGGGCTTTCTGCACGCGTTCCGGGATGGGGGTGGGTCCGGGGGTGAGGAGCAGCATCTTGGCCTCCAAAAAGCGAGGCCCCCGCGGCCAAGACCGGGGGGGCCCTTCCCGAAGGAAGGGGCCCCCTACCGGATAGCTCGCAGGAGCCTCATTGGGGCCCACTCTAGCAGAAGGGGGGGAAGCTTGTAAAGTGCTAGGTGGGGATGAAGGACTACTACGCCATCCTGGGGGTGAGCCGGGAAGCCACCCAGGAGGAGATCAAGCGGGCCTACCGCCAGCTGGCCCTCAAGTACCACCCCGACCGCAACCCGGGGGATAAGGCGGCGGAGGAGCGCTTTAAGGAGATCAACGAGGCCTACGCGGTCCTCTCCGACCCCGAAAGGCGGGCCCAGTACGACCGGGGGCTTCTGGGGGAGCCGGAGCTTAGGATGGAGGACCTCTTTGACCTCTTCGGCCAGGTCTTCGGCTTCCGCCCCGCCCGCCAGGCCCCCAGGGGGGAGGACCTGGAGGTCCAGGCGGAGGTGGAGCTCCAAGACCTCCTCCACGGAAAGGAGGTGGAGGTGGCCTACGCCCGTCTGGTGCCCTGCGAGGCCTGCGGGGGCCAGGGGGGGCAACGGGCCCCCTGCCCCACCTGCGGGGGGCAGGGGGTGGTGGAGACCTACCGCCGGGGGTTCTTCGGCACCCTCCTCCAGCGCTCGGCCTGCCCCCACTGCCGGGGCCAGGGGTTCCTCTTGAAGGAGGCCTGCCCCACCTGCCACGGCCGGGGGCGGGTGGCCCGGGAGGAAAGGCTTACGGTGCGGATCCCTCCGGGGATGGACGAGGGGCACCTTTTGAGGGTCCCGGGGTACGGCAACCTGGCCCCTGGGGGCCCCGGGGACCTCTACGTCCGCCTCAAGGTGCGGCCCCACCCCACGCTGGAGCGGGAGGGGGCCGACCTGGTGTACCGCCTCAAGATCGGCCTGGCCCAGGCCGCCCTGGGCGTCCGGGTGGAGGTGCCGGGCCTCGAGGGCCCCATTCCCCTGGACCTCCCCCCGGGCACCGGCCACGGGGAGGTTTTCGTCCTGGAGGGCCAGGGCCTCCCCTACCCCCACGGGCGGGGGCGGGGGGCCTTGAGGGTGGTGGTGGAGCTTTCCGTGCCGAGAAAGCTCTCCCCGAAGGCGCAAAAGCTCCTAAGGGCCTACGCGGAGGAGGTGGGGGAGGAGGTGGCCCCCGAGGGGTTTTGGGAGAGGCTCAAGGGGTTCTTCCGGAAATAGCCCCTTCGTGGTATAGTGAGATATTCCGGGCCCCCTCGAGGAGGCCCCTTGGGTCAAAGCAAGCCCTCGAGGCCCGGATACGCGCCCTCTCGGGGTCGCGGAAGAAGAAGGAGCGGTATGCAGAAGGGTCGGGTCAAGTGGTTCAACGCGGAGAAGGGCTACGGCTTCATTGAGCGCGAAGGCGACACGGACGTGTTCGTCCACTTCAGCGCCATCAACGCCAAGGGGTTCCGCACCCTGAACGAGGGCGACATCGTCACCTTTGAGGTGGAGCCGGGCAAGAACGGCAAGGGCCCCCAGGCGGTGAACGTCACCGTGGTGGAGCCGGCCCGCAAGTAACGGCTTGAGGAAGCCCTCCCCGGAAGACCCCGGGGAGGGTTTTTTCTCACCCCATCCTAAGGACAGGAAGGGTAGCATGGGCGGGATGCGGACCTTAAGCCTGGAACTCCGCCCCCTGGGGCTCAACCTGGAGGAGGAGGCCCCCCTGGTCCACCAGGTCTACCGGGGAAGCCCCGGCTACTTCACCCTGATCGGCATGGAGCTCCCCACCCTGGAGGACGTCCTCCAGGACCTGAACACCCTGGCCCAGGACCCCAGGCGGCGGGCCTTTTTGCTCTTCCAGGGACCGGAGCCCTTGGGCTACCTGGACTACAAGCTCCACTACCCCGAGGAGGGGGACGCTACCCTAAGCCTCCTCCTCATCCGGGAGGACCACCAGGGTCAGGGGCTTGGGCAACGGGCCCTGGCCCACCTGGTGGAGGGCCTTGCGGGGATGGAGCGGCTTTACGCGGTGGTCTACGGCAACAACCCCCGGGCCAAGGCCTTCTTCCTGGCCCAGGGGTTCCGCTACGTGAAGGACGGGGGGCCGGCCATCCAGTGGTACGTGCGGCCCCTCAGCCCTCACCGCTTCCAGCCGCGCTGAGGGCTACCCCAGACCCGCCAGCTTGCGGTTCTTCTCGATGTAGGACTTCCACTGCTCGGGAACGTCCTCCTCGGGGAAGATGGCGTTCACCGGGCAGGCGGGCACGCAGGCCCCGCAGTCGATGCACTCCTCGGGGTGGATGTAGAACTGGTCCCCCCCGTCGTAGATGCACTCCACCGGGCAGACCTCCACGCAGGACTGGTCCTTTACGCCGATGCAGGGCTCGCAGATCACGTGCGGCATCCTTCACCTCCCGAGCATCCGCTCCCCCCTATTTTAGGCCAAGGCCCGGCCTGTCAAGGGCTTCCCGGGGGATGGCCCCCACCACCTCCTCCCCCCGGTAGACCAGGACCAAGGGCCTGCGGAAGAAGAGGGGGAGGAGCTCGGACACCGCCACCTCCGCCTCCACCCCCGGCACCTCCTCCAAGGGCAAGACCCCGTCGGAAAGCCCAAGAAGGGCCACCGGCCGCCCCTCCTGGACCAGAAGGGCCACCCCCCGGCCCTCGTAGGCCTCGAGGGCCTCCACCTTGGGCAGGGGCTTGGCCAGGCGGTAGGCGGGCCGAGGGGCGATGAGCCCCGCGGTGAGGAGGGTGGCGCAGGGCACCCGCACCGCCTGCTGGGCCAGGTAGAGGGTGAAGGTGAAAGCGAAGAGGAAGAAAAGCCCTTCCAGAAGCCCATAGAAGTTGAACCCCTCCCACCCAAGCCGCCCCCCACCCCCCAAGAGGGCGTGGAGGAGGAGGGATAGAAGAAGCCCCACCACCAAGGCGGCCAGGTAGGCGAAAAGCCCCGCCAGGCGGAGTTCTTTCACCGTGCGCATGGGCTTAGCTTACCAGGTCCTCCTCCCGGTCCACGTCCACCCCCACCTCGGGGTAGGGCACGGGAAGGGCCCGGGCCTCCACCCCCAGGATCCGCCCCGCCCGGGCCTCCACCTCGGAAAGGCTTAAGCGTCCGAGAAGGAGCTTAAGGAGGATGTCCCACCCCACCAGCCGGGCCAGGGCCAGGGGGCGTTTCCTCAGGGCCACCACCCGCCGGGCCAGGGGCAGGGCCTGGAAGAAGAGGGCCTTGTCCAGAAGGAGGAGGTTTCCCCCGGTGTAGACCCCTTCCCGCAGGCGGGCGTAGGTGCGGCGGTTTCCGGGAAAGCGGGCCTCCACCCGCTCCCTGGGCACGATGGGGTAGACGAGGGCGGCCTCGGGGGCCTTTTCCAGCACGAAGCGCACGGCCTCGGGGGTGAGGTGGGGGATGTCCCCCGTGGCCACCAGGACCTTCCCCTCCGCGTGGGCCAGGGCGGCCTCGAGGTTGTCCAGGAGGCTCCCCCGGTCCTTTAGGGTGCGCTTGGGGGCAGGGGTTAGGCCGGGGTTCTCCCCCACGTAAATGGGCTCCAGCCCCGCCCCCACCAGGGCCTCGAGGACCCACTCCACCATGGGCCTCCCTTTAAAGGGCACCAGGGCCTTGCTCCGCACCCCGTACTTCTCCGCCCAGGGCTCATGCCCCCCTGCCAGGACGATGGCTTCCACGCCCCCATCCTACGCAAAAACCGCCCCCTGGCCCTTCGCCAGGCCAGGGGGCTTGGTCTGGAGCCGGTGGCCGGATTTGAACCGGCGGCCTACCGCTTACGAGGCGGTTGCTCTACCGCTGAGCTACACCGGCCCGCCCTTAGGAGTGTAAACCAGGCCGCCCCTTTGTGCAACCGGCCCCCCACGGGCCCTGGCGCGAGGGGGTATGCTAGGGCTTGTGAAGTTCTGGGTGGAGGACCTCGGCCTCGTGCCCTACCAGGAAGCCTGGGCCTACCAGAAGGAGGTCCACCGGGAGGTGAAGGAAGGCCTCCGCCCCCCCACCCTGCTCCTCCTGGAGCACCCTCGGGTGATCACCCTGGGGCGGAAGGCCACGGGGGAAAACCTCCTCTTCCCGGAAAGCTGGTACCGGGAAAACGGCTTTGAGCTCTACTGGGTGGAGCGGGGCGGGGACGTGACCTACCACGGCCCCGGGCAGCTCGTGGGCTACCCCATCTTCCCCGTGGAGCGGGAGGTGCGGCGCTTCCTGCGCCAGATCGAGGAGGCCATCGTGAGGGTGGCCGCTTCTTACGGCCTTTCCGCCTACCCCACCCCGGGGTACGCGGGGGTCTGGGTGGGGGAGGACAAGCTCTGCGCCATCGGGGTGGCGGTGAAGGAGGGGGTGAGCTTCCACGGCTTCGCCCTCAACGTGAACACCGACCTGAACGATTTCAGCGTCATCATCCCCTGCGGGCTCAAGGGCAAAGGGGTGACCTCTTTGGAGAAGCTTCTGGGGAGAAAGGTGCCCATGGAGGAGGCCAAGGCCCAGGTGGTGCGGGCCTTCGCCCAGGTGTTCGGCTGGGAAGCGGAGGTGAGGGGGCGTGCCGCCCAAGTTTAGAACCCTAGAACTGGTCAGCCCAGACGGGGAGCGCATCGAGCTCAAGGTGGTGAAGAACGGCCTGGCCCAGGAGCGGCCGGAGCCCGTGGACCGGAGGAAGCCCTCCTGGATCAAGGCCCCCCTGCCCGCGGGGGAACGCTACCAGGCCCTGAAGGGCTTGGTGGGGGAGCTCAAGCTCCACACGGTCTGCCAGGAGGCCATGTGCCCCAACATCGGGGAGTGCTGGAACCACGGCACCCTCACGGTGATGATCCTGGGAAGCGTCTGCACCCGGGCCTGCCGCTTCTGCGCGGTGGACACGGGAAACCCCAGGGGCTGGCTGGACCCGGAGGAGCCCTTAAGGGTGGCCGAGGCCATCGCCCGGCTCCGGGTGAACTACGTGGTCCTCACCAGCGTGGACCGGGACGACCTCCCGGACGGGGGCGCGGGCCACTTCGCCAAGACCATCCGGGCCATCAAGGAGCGGGCCCCCGGGGTCTTGGTGGAGGCCTTAACCCCCGACTTCCAGGGGGACCTCAAGGCGGTGGAGACCGTGCTGGACGCGGGGCCTGAGGTCTACGCCCAAAACCTCGAGACCGTGCGCCGCCTCACCCGCAAGGTGCGGGACCCGCGGGCGGGCTACGAGCAGACCCTAAAAGTGCTGGCCCACGCCAAGCGCTACCGCCCCGAGGCCCTCACCAAGAGCAGCCTCCTCCTGGGCCTGGGGGAGACGGAGGAGGAGATCCTGGAGGCCATGCAAGACCTGCGGGCGGCCGGGGTGGACATCCTCACCCTGGGCCAGTACCTCCGCCCCACCCCGGCCCACCTTCCCGTGGAGCGGTACGTGACCCCGGAGGAGTTTAAGAAGTACGAGGCCTGGGGGTACGAGCTCGGCTTCCGCGAGGTCTTCGCCGGGCCCTTGGTGCGGAGCTCCTACCGGGCGGACAGGGTCTTCCTGGAGGCCAAGGCGCGGTGAGGCTCTTCCTCCTGGACCTCCTCGCCCTCCTCCTCTTCGCCGGGGTGGGGCTCCTTGCCCACGGGAGGCCCATAGACCTCCCCGGCCTTGCCCGGAACCTCCTCCCCGTCCTCTTCGTCTGGCTCCTCCTCGCCCCCTTCCTCCGCACCTACCGGAGGCCCACCTGGGGCAACCTCCTCCTCACCTGGCTCCTGGCCTTCCCCGCGGGGCTCTGGCTCAGGGAGATGGTCCTAGGGGGGGGCTTTGGCCCGGGGTTTTTCGTCTTCCTGGGGGTGGCCATGGGCTTCAGCCTCCTCTTCCTCCTTCTCCTTAGGGGCCTGGCCAAGGCCCTGCGGCTGTGGTAAAACCCCCTTATGGACAAGGTGGCCTTCCTCGGTCTTGGGGCCATGGGCTACCCCATGGCGGGGCACCTGGCCCGGCGCTTCCCCACCCTGGTCTGGAACCGCACCTTTGAGAAGGCCCTGAGGCACCAGGCGGAGTTCGGCTCAAAGGCGGTGCCCCTGGAGGAGGTGGCCGAGGCCCGGGTGGTCTTCACCTGCCTCCCCACCACCAAGGAGGTGGCGGAGGTGGCGGAACGTCTTTTCCCCCACCTCCGCCCCGGCACCTACTGGGTGGACGCCACGAGCGGCGAGCCCGAGGCGAGCCGGAGACTGGCGGAGCGCCTATTGGAGCGGGGCGTGGTCTATCTGGATGCCCCGGTGTCCGGAGGGACGGCGGGGGCGGAGCGGGGCACCCTCACGGTGATGATGGGGGGGCCGGAGGAAGGGGTGGAGGCGGTGCGGCCCTACCTGGCCTACGCCAAGAAGGTGGTCCACGTGGGCCCCGTGGGGGCGGGGCACGCGGTGAAGGCCATCAACAACGCCCTTCTGGCGGTGAACCTCTGGGCGGCGGGGGAGGGCTTGGTGGCCCTGGTCAAGCAGGGGGTTTCCGCGGAAAAGGCCCTCGAGGTCATCAACGCCTCCTCGGGCCGCTCCAACGCCACGGAGAACCTCATCCCGGAAAGGGTCCTGACCCGGGCCTTCCCCAAGACCTTCGCCCTGGGCCTTTTGGTGAAGGACCTGGGCATCGCCATGGGGGTCCTGGACGGGGAGAAGGCCCCAAGCCCCCTCCTTCGCCTCACCCGGGAGCTTTACGAGGTGGCCAAGCGGGCGCTCGGGGGCGAGGCGGACCACGTGGAGGCCCTGAAGGTCCTCGAGGCCTGGGGGGGCGCGGAGATCCGATGAGCACCCCGCCTGGCGGGGGCCCCAAACGGGGGGCTAGCGGTTCAGGATGTGGATGGCCTGCTTGTGGAAGGCCTCCGCCGCCTCCATGAGCCCTTCGGACAGGGTGGGGTGGGGGTGGACGGTGAGGGCTAGGTCGGTGACCGTGGCCCCCATCTCTAGGGCGAGGGCGGCCTCGGCGATGAGGTCGCTGGCCGCGGGGCCCAGGATGTGCACCCCAAGGAGGAGGTCCGTCTCCTCGTCCCCCACCACCTTGATCAGCCCTTCCGTCTTCCCCAGGGTGAGGGCCCGGCCGGAGGCGGAGAGGGGGAACCTGCCCACCTTCACCCGGTAGCCGGCCCGTTTCGCCTCCTCCTCCGTGAGGCCCACGGAGGCCCACTCGGGGTCGGTGTAGACCACGCTGGGGATCTGGTAATCAAAGGCCGCGTCCCGCCCCGCGGCGTTCTCCGCGGCGATGAGGCCCTCCTTCATGGCCTTATGGGCGAGGAGGGGGGGACGGGCGGCGTCCCCGATGGCGTAAACCCCCTTTACGGCCGTTTCCAAGCGGCCATTCACCTGGATGAAGCCCTTGGGGTCCCGGAGGATGCCGAAGGCCTCGAGGCCCAGCCCCTCCGTGCGGGGTTTCCGGCCCACGGCCACCAGGATCTTGTCCACCACGATCTCCTCGCCCTTCCCCCCTTCCGCGGGCTCGAGGCGCACGTGGAGGCCGTCCGCCTTCTTCTCGTAGCCCACCGCCTTGGTGCCGGTCTTGATGACAAGCCCTTCCTTCAGGAGGGCCCGGCGGAGGAGGCCCGCGGTCTCCTTATCCCCTTGGGGGAGGATCTCCGGCATGTACTCGATCAGGGTCACCTGGCTTCCCAGGCGGTGGTAGATCTGGCCGAACTCCAGGCCCACCGCCCCGCCCCCGATGACGAGAAGCCGCCCGGGCACCCCCTCCTCCACCTTGAGGGCCCGGGTGGAGTCCCACACGTCCTCCCCGAAGGGAAAGCCGGGAAGGGCGGCGGGCTCGCTCCCCGTGGCCAGGATGAGGCTCCTCGCCTCGTAGCGCTTCCCCCCCACCTCTATGGCCTTGGGGCCTACCAACCGGGCAAACCCCTGGACCAGCTCCACCTTGTTCCCCTTAAGGAGGGTCCCCACCCCTCCGGTGAGCTTGCGCACCACGCTGTCCCGCCAGGCCCCGAGGCCCTTTAGGTCCAGCTCGGCCTTGGCCTTGAGCCCGAAGGCCTCCCCCGCCTTTAGGGTGTGGAGGGCCTCCGCGGCGTGGAGAAGGGCCTTGGTGGGGATGCAGCCCACGTTCAGGCACACCCCCCCCACGGCCCCCGCCTCCACCGCCAGAACCCTAAGCCCAAGCTGCGCCCCGCGGATGGCCGCGTGGTACCCCCCGGGGCCGGTGCCGATCACGATCAGGTCGTAGGTTTCCATAGCGTTCTCCTTCTAGGCCTCCAGGAGGAGGAGGTCGGGGTTTTCCAGAAGCCGGATCACCTCCCGGGTGAACATGGCCGCCTCGGCCCCGTCCACCAACCGGTGGTCAAAGGAGAGGGAGAGGAGCATGATGTCCCGCACCCCGAGGGAGCCGTCCTTTAGGACCCAGGGGCGCTTCCTGATGGAGTGGACCCCCAGGATGGCCGCGTCCGGGGTGTGGATGATGGGGAAGCTCATGAGGGCCCCCACGGAGCCGATGTTGGTCACGGTGAAGGTGGAGCCCGTGACCTCCTCCGGGCTCAGGCGGCCTTCCCGGGCCTTTTCCGAAAGGAGGGCGATCTCCTGCGCAAGCTCCAGGAGGCTCTTCCGGTCCACATCCCGGATCACGGGCACGAGAAGCCCCCTTTCCGTGGCCACCGCCATCCCTAAGTTGTAGTACTTCTTGTAGACGATCTCCCCCCGCTCCTCGTCCAGGCTGGTGTTCAGCATGGGGTACTTCTTCAGGGCCCGGACCACGGCCTTGAAGATGAAGGGGAGGTAGGTGAGCTTCACCCCCTGCCGCTCGGCCTCGGGCTTTAGCCGCTCGCGTAGGGCCACCAGCTCCGTAAGGTCGGCCTCGTCCACGTTGAGGGTGCGCACGGTGTAGAGGTGGCTCTGCCAAAGGCCCTGGGCGATGCTCCGCCTCACCCCCTTAAGGGGCACCCGCTCCTCCAGCCCCTCGTACCCCTTGGGGGGGACGTAGCGGGGCGGGGGCGGGAAGGAGGGGGCAGGCACCTCCTCCCGCGCCTTGGGGGCTTCCTCGAGGGCCTTCCCAGCCCGCTTCTCCGCGTAGGCCCGCACGTCCTCCACCCGCACCCGGCCCAAGGGCCCCGAGCCCGGCACCTCCTCGATGGGGATGCCCAGCTCCCGGGCCAGCTTCCTGGCCGCAGGCACCGCCAGGACCCTTCCCGGCGGGGCCTCCTCCTTTTCCCTTCCCCGTTCCTTCTCCAGGAAGGGGTTCTTCACCGCCACCTCCCGGGTGTCGGGCTTGAAGAGGGAAAGGGCCTCCCCCTCGTCCTTGGGGGGGAGGCCGGGCTCCACGATGGAGCGTTCCTCCTGGGCCTGGACGGGGACGCCGGCCTGGGCCTCGTGGGGCTCCGCCAGGAGGGCGATGGGGGCGTGGACCTTCACCACCTCCCCCTCCTGGGCCAGTTTCTTCAGCAAAACCCCCTCGTAGGGGGAGGGTAGCTCCACCGTGACCTTGTCCGTCATGACCTCCACGAAGGGCTGGTCCTTTTTCAGGTAGGCCCCCTCCTCCACCAGCCACTTCACGATCTCGCCTTCCACCACGCTCTCGGCGAGTTCGGGCATCAGGATTTCCTTGGGCATCTTTTTCTCCCTATAAAAGGTCCAAGAACTCCTCAAGGGTCAGATGGGCATCCTTAATGATTCTGGCCAGGGTAGAGCGCTTAATGGGGATGTGGGCGGGGACGATCACCACAACCCGCTCCCCACCCACGCGCTTCTCCATGCGGATATGGCTGCCTTTTTGGCGCACCTGCTGGAACCCCGCCCTCTCCAGGGCCGCAACCTCCCTTTTGTACGAAAGGGAGGGAACCTTCAAACCTCCACCTCAGCCAACTCCACACCCTCGGGAATCTCCTCGTCTAGGGGCTCGAGGTAAAGGGCGATCGCCTCCCGGATGTTGGCCAAGGCTTCCTCCAGGGTGTCCCCCTCGCTGATACACCCTGGAAGGGCGGGCACGTACACCGTGTACCCCCCGTCCTCGCTCTTTTCCAGCACCACCTTAAAGCGCATGGAACCTCCCCTAGTATTCTAACGCCCGCTTGGCCGCGTTCAGGATGCGGGTCACCGTGGGCAGGTAGAGCTTGTCCTGGGCGTAGGGGTAGGGGGTGTCAAACCCCGTAACCCGGATGGGGGGGGCCAGGAGCATGTCCAGGATGTCCTCGGCGATGGTGGCCGCCACCTCGCTGATAAAGCTCGCATGCCTGGGCGCATCGGAGACCAGGACCACCCGCCCGGTCTTGGCCACGGAGCTCATCACCGCCTCGTAGTCCCAGGGCATGAGGCTTCTCAGGTCCAGGACCTCCGCGGAAACCCCCACCCCCTGAAGCTCCTCCGCGGCCTTCAGGACCTCGGGCATCACCGTGCCGTAACCGATCAGGGTGAGGTCCTTCCCCTCGCGCCTAAGGGCGGCCTTGCCCAGGGGCAAGGTGTAGTCCTCCTCCGGCACCTCCTCCTTCACCGCCCGGTAGAGGCGCTTGGGCTCCAGGAAGACCACCGGGTCCTCGTCGCGGATGGCGGCCTTCAGGAGGCCCTTGGCGTCGTAAGGGGTGGAGACGGCCACCACTTTAAGCCCCGCGGTGTGGACGAAGTGGGCCTCGGGGCTTTGGGAGTGGTGGTGCCCCCCTTTGACCCCGCCCCCGGAGGGCATGCGCACCACCAGGGGTGCGGCAAACTGCCCCCCAGAGCGGTAGCGGAGCTTGGCCACCTGGCTCACCAGCTGGTCAAACCCCGGGAAGATGTAGTCCGCGAACTGGATCTCCGCCACGGGCCTGAGGCCGTGGGCGGCCATGCCCAGGGCGGCCCCCACGATGGCCGCCTCGGAAAGGGGGGTGTCCATGACCCGGTCGGGGCCGTACTTTTGGAGAAGCCCCTCCGTGACCAGGAAGACCCCGCCCCTTTTCCCCACGTCCTCCCCCAGGACCACCACCCGGGGGTCCTGGGCCATCTCCTCGTCCAGGGCCCGGTTCAGGGCCTGCACCATGGTCATGAGGGCCATCAGAGCTCCTCCTCTAGAAGGGCCTTTTGGCGCTTCAGGTGCCAGGGCATCTCCGCAAAGACGTCCTCAAACATCCACCCGGGGGGCACCTCCCCCGCCTCCTCGGCCTCCTTTAGGCCCCGTTCCAGCTCCGCGCGGATCTCCTCCTTGAGGTCCTCCTCCCACTCCAGGGTCCAAAGGCCCCGGGCCTCCAAAAAGCGCTGGAAGCGGAGGATGGGGTCTTTCCTCCTCCAGGCCTCCACCTCCTCCCTGGGGCGGTAGCGGCTGTCGTCGTCCGCGGAGGAATGGGGCCCGTAGCGGTAGACCCGAAGCTCCACCAGGCTCGGCCCCTTGCCGAGCCTTGCGTTTTCCACCGCCTCCCTCACCACGTAGTAGCTGGCCAGGACATCCATCCCGTCCACCAGGTAGCCGGGAATGCCGAAGGCGTGGGCCTTGTCGGCGATGGTGGGGCTATGGGTCTGGTGGCGGTAGTCCACGCTGATGGCGTAGAAGTTGTTCTCCGCCACGAAGACCGCCGGGGCCCCCTGGACGGCGGCGAAGTTGATGCCGGCGTACCAGTCCCCCTCGCTGGTGGCCCCGTCCCCGAAGGTGCAGACCGCCACCTGGCCGGTGCGGAGGAGCTTCATGCTGATGGCCGCCCCCGCCGCCGGAGGGACGTGGGAGGCGATGGGGCTGGCCACGGTGAAGTAGTGGAGGGCCTTGGAACCGGGGTGCTCGGGCATCTGCCGGCCCTTGTTGGGGTCGGCCTGGGTGGCCAGCATCTGGCCGAAAAGCTCCCGGGGAGGGATCCCTAAGGCCAGGGCCAGGCCGTGGTCGCGGTAGTAGGGGAAGATCCAGTCAAACCCCCGCTTCACCGCGTGGGCGATGGCCACCTGGGCGGCCTCGTGCCCCGCCGAAGGAGCCACAAAGCTGGTCTTGCCCGTGCGGATGAGGATGGTGTAGCGCTCGTCCAGCATCCGGGCGGCCAGCATGTCCCGGTACATGCGGCGGAGGACCGCTTCGTCCAGATCTAAGGGGAAGTCCCCTAGCCACTCCCCTCGCTCCCCGATGAGCCTTATGGGCTCGGGGGTGAAGGGCTGGAACCGGTGGGTGTCCTTGACCATAAACCCTCCTTCTTGGGCGCTTGTGGCGCCTTCTCAGCCCGCCCTGGGTAAGGGCTTCAGGCTCCTTTCGGGGTGGGGGTTAGGTCCCACTTTCCCTTCGCCCCCGAGTATACCGCCCCAAGGGGTAGGATGGGGGCGTGCGCCTGCGGGTGGTGGCGGTGGGCAGGCCCCGGCTGGCCTACGCCAGGCTCGGGGTGGAGGAGTACGCGGGGCGCATCGGAAGGTACGCCCCCCTCGAGCTCCTCTTCGTGCGGGAGGGGGAAGCCCTCCTCCCCAAAGCGGAGGGCCACCTCAAGGTGGTCCTGGACGAAAGGGGGAAGCTCTTCACTACGGAGGGGCTTTACCGGCTCTTCCAGGGGTGGGAAGGGCAAAGGGTGGCCTTCCTGGTGGGGGGCGCGGAGGGGCACCCCGAGGAGGTCCGGAAAAGGGCGGACCTCCTCCTTGCCCTCTCCCCCCTCACCCTCCAGCACGAGCTGGCCCTCTTGGTGCTCCTGGAGCAGCTTTACCGCCTTTTCACCCTCAAGGCGGGCCACCCCTACCACCGATGACCTACCGGGCGTTTCAAAAACTGGTGGAGCGGCTTTGGGCGGAGATTCCCGAGGCCTTCAAAGAGGGGCTTCAAGGGGTCCACGTCCTCCCCGAGGCCAAGCCCGAGCCCGGCTTGCCCGGGGTGTGGCGGCTTGGGGAGTACCTGGACCCGGGGCCCCCCAGCGCCCTGGGGGGGTTTGAGGGCCTGGGTCGGCACATCGCCCTCTACTACGGCTCTTTTTTAGAGGTGGCGGACGAGGGGTTTGACTGGGAGGGGGAGGTGTGGGAAACCCTCCTCCATGAGCTAAGGCACCACCTGGAGTCCTTAGCGGGCCGGAGCGACCTGGTGGAGGAGGACCTTAGGCGCCTGGCCGCCTTTCGCCGGGGCGGGGCTCCGGGAGAAGGGGCGGGTTAGGCCCCAAAGGGCGCCGGTCCTTGAACCCCCCGGAAAGGGGGTGGTAGTGGGCCACCTCGGGCTCCCCCTCCTGCCAGCAGAGGAAGACCACCTCCCCCCCTACCCGGGCGGGGAAGTCCACCAGCCCCCGGTCCAGGTCCTTGAGGAAGACCCCTAGGGAGGCTAGGTAGCGGGCGTCCGCCTCCAGGGCCCCCAGGAGGAAGCGGGCCTCCTCTTCCAGCCTCCGGCGCTCGAGGCCCCGGGCTTCGGGGAGGCGGGCCTGGAGGTCCTTAAGCTCCCCCTTGGCCTGGCGCATCTGAGCCAGGACCCGCCGGAGCTCGGGGAGGAGGGCGTCGGCTTCTTCCTTGGTGAAGATGCGGGCGAACATCCTGCCCTCAGTATAGCATGGGTGTTGGGAAAATATGAGCGCAGCTTACTCAATAATGGGCAGGAGGGCCACCTCCCCCGCGGCCACCCGCACCCCCCCCACCACCAGGCTCCCGTCGGGGAGGACCGCCTCCGCCACCCCCTCCACGGGGCCCTTTGGGGTTTCCACCCGCACCCTCCGGCCCAGGGTGTAGGAGGCCTCCCGGTAGCGGGCGAGGAAAGAGGGGGGGTCTTCCAGGAGGGGGAAAAGGGCTTCGAGGCGGAGGAGGAAGGCCTCCAAGATCCCCCGCCGGGAAAAGGCTCCAAACTCCAGGAGGGGTGCCGCCCCTTGGGGGGCCCAGGCCACGTTCACCCCCACCCCAAGGAGGGCGTAGGCCACCTCCTCCCCCTCCACCTTGGCCTCCAGGAGGACCCCGGCCAGCTTGCGGCCGTCCGGGGCCAGGAGGTCGTTGGGCCACTTGAGCCCCCCCACCCCCACCGCCTCCCACAGGGCCAGGCCGGAAAGGAGGGGGAGAAGGCCCAAGGCGGCCAAGGGAAGGCTCGGCCTCAGGAGGAGGGAGAAGGTGAGGCTATCCCCAGGTCGGCTTTGCCAGGGCCTCCCCCTCCGGCCCCGGCCCCTTTCCTGCACCTCGGAAAGGACCAAGGCCCCTTCCGGGGCCCCCTCCTCCGCCCAGGCCCTGAGGGCGTCCTGGGTGCTCCCCACCCGGCCCAGGTAGCGGTAGGGGCGCCCAAACCGCCCCTGGGGGTGGAAGAGATGGGGAAGGGGGGTGCCGGGGCGGACGCGGTACCCCTTCCGCCCCACCTCCAGGGGGTAGCCCTCTTCCAGGAGGCGGTGGGCCTCCTTGTGCACCGCGGCCCGGCTCACCCCGAGGAGGCGGGCCAGGGCCTCGCCGCTTTGGAACTCCTCGGTAAGGAGGTCCAGCAGGGCCGGCATCAGGCCAGCTCCACCTGGGAGAGATCCCCCAGGACCAGGCGGTGGGCCCGGGGGAGGCCGTTACGCCCCTTCACCTGGGCCCCCACGCCCAGGATGCTCTCCTGGAGGCGGAGGGGGGTGTCCTCCACCACCGCCTGGTCCTCCAGGATGGCGTACTCCACCTCCGCCCGCACCACCCTCGCCCCTGGCCCCAAGGAGGTGAAGGGGCCGATGTAGGCCCCCTCCACCACCGCGCCCTCGCCGATGTAGGCCGGGCCGATGACCCGGCTTCCCACCACCCTCGCCCCCCGCTCCACCACCACCCGGCCCGTGAGGTGGCTTTCCTCCACCTCCCCGTCCAGCCGGGGGGCAAGCTCCTCCAGGAGGAGGCGGTTGGCGTCCAGGAGGTCCTCGGGGCGGCCGGTGTCCTTCCACCAGCCCTGGACCTCCACCCCCACCACCTTCCGGCCCCGCTCAATCAGGCCCTGGATGGCGTCCGTGATCTCGTACTCCCCCCGGGCCGAGGGCTTGAGGTCTTGGATGACCTCCAGGATCTCCGGGGTGAAGACGTAGACCCCGGCCACCGCCAGGTCCGAAGGGGGGTCTTTGGGCTTCTCCACCAGGCGGACGATGCGCTCCCCCTCCAAGACGGCCACCCCGAACTGGCGGGGGTTTTCCACCCGCACCAGGGCGATGACCGCGCTCACCCCCTCGGAGAAGGCCTCCAGGAAAGAGCGGATGCCCTTCTGGAAGAGGTTATCCCCCAGGTAGAGGACGAAGGGGCTTTGCCCCAGGAAGCCCCGGGCCACCCCCACCGCGTGGGCCAGGCCCTGGGGCTCCTCCTGGAGGATGTAGCGCACGGGGTAGGCCTCGAGGGCCAGCCTCAGGTCCTTCTCGGTTTCCGGGGAGACCACCACCCCGATCTCCTCCACCCCCGCCTGGAGGAGGTTCTCCACCGCGTAGTGGATGATGGGCCGGCCCGCCACCCGGATCACGGGCTTGGGCCGGGTGTGGGTGAGGGGCCTGAGGCGCGTGCCCCGGCCCGCGGCCAGGATGAGACCCTTCATGGGGGAAAGCATACCCGGTAGAATGAGAAGGGGCATGGGGTACACCTTGACCCGGGTGGCCTACGCGTACGACCGCCTGAGGGCCCACCCCCCGGAGGTGGCAGGGCAGATCGCCACGGCCATGGCGGGCGCCCTCCAGACCCGGGGGGAGGAAGTGGTGTTCCTGGAGCTTGGGGTGGGCACGGGGCGCATCGCCCTCCCCCTCATCGCCCGGGGGTACCGGTACATCGCCCTGGACCATGACCCCGCCATGCTGGAGGTCTTCCGGCAGAAGGCCGCGGGGGTTATGCGCAAGGTCCAGGTCCTGGAGGCGGACGCCAGGAAGGTGCCCCTGCCGGACGAAAGCGTCCACGCGGTGATCGCGGTGCACCTGTGGCACCTCCTTCCCGACTGGCCCAAGGCCCTGGCGGAGGCCTTAAGGGTCTTGAAGCCCGGGGGGGTCCTCCTGGAGGGCTGGGACCGGGTGGTCTCGGAGGAGGAGTGGGCCCTGCAGGAGAAGTGGCGGGCCCTGGTGGAGGAAGAAGGCTTTCCCGTGGAGCGGGGGCTCCACCAGAGGAGGCTAAAGGAGGTGGAGGAGGCCCTTAGGCGGCTCGGCCTTAGGCCCAAAGCCCGCCAGGTGGCCCTTTGGCGGGAGGAGAGGACCCCCAGGGAGAGCCTCGAGGCCCTCCAGGAAAGGCTTTACTCCTTCACCCAAAGGGTGCCCCAGGAGACCCACGAGCGGGCCATGGCCCGGCTTTGGACCTGGGCCGAGGGCACCTTCGGCGACCTGGACCGGCCCTTCACCGTGGAGAAGAGCTTCCACCTGCGCGTGACCCGGCTGGGATGAAGACCATCCAAGTAGAAACCCCAAGGGAAGGCTTCGTGAACATCACCCGGAAGGTGGAGGAGGCCCTCTCGGGCCACACGGGCCTGGTCTACCTCTTCACCCCCCACACCACCTGCGGCCTCCTCCTCCAGGAGGGGGCGGACCCCGACGTGGCCCACGACCTCCTCCGGCGCTTAGAGGAGCTTGCCCCTAAGCTCCACCCCAAGGACCGGCACGCCGAGGGCAACACCCACGCCCACCTGAAAAGCCTCCTCACCGGGGTGAGCCTCCTCCTCTTCGCCGAGGGGGGAAGGCTTAAGCTTGGGCGCTGGCAGCAGGTCTTCCTGGCGGAGTTTGACGGGCCGAGGAGGCGGGAGGTCTGGGTAAGGCCCCTCTAATCACCCCACCGAAGCTTCCGCTTTGGTGGGGCGCTCTTTGGGGTTCCCGTCGCGGCTTGCGCCGCGACGGGGCCCTTAGACCCAGCTCACCGCCCCGAAGGTGTCCTCCCGCCGGGGGCTCGTGGAGAAGAGGACCACGGGAAGGCCGGTGTGCTCCTCAATGAGCTCGAGGTAGGCCTGGAGGCTCTTGGGGAGGTCCTCCCGCCGCCTAACCCCGGAAAGGTCCCCCCAGCCCGGGAGTTCCAGGTAGCGCACCGCTTCCGGCGGGGCCTCCCCAGGGCGGCTTCCGTCCAGGTACTCCACGGCCACCCGCACCGTCTCCAGCCCCGAAAGCACGTCCAGCTTGGTGAGGGCCAGCCCGTCAAACCCGTTCACCTCGCAGGCGTACTTCAGGGCCACCAGGTCCAGCCAGCCCACCCGGCGGGGACGGCCGGTGGTGGTGCCGTACTCCCCGCCCTTCTCCCGGAGGTGGTGGGCCAAGGCCCCCCCGATCTCCGTGGGGAAGGGCCCCTCCCCCACCCGGGTGGCGTAGGCCTTGGCCACCCCGTAGACCTTGGTGATGGCCTTGTGGTTAACCCCCGCCCCCACCAGGATGCCCCCCACCGTGGGGTGGGAGCTGGTCACATAGGGGTAGGTGCCGTAGTTGAGGTCCAAAAGGGTGGCCTGGGCCCCCTCAAAGAGGATCCTTTTCCCTTTGCGCACCGCCTCCCTTAGGAGGGCCCCGGTGTCCGCGAGGTAGGGGGCGAGGATCTCCCGCATGCGGTGGAGGTCCTCCAGGGCCTTTTCCTCCGAGGTCCAGCCCGCCTCCCGGGTGGAGTTGGGCTTCTCAAAGAGGAGGCGGCGCACCCGTTCCTTCAGGACCTCCTCGTCCAGGAGGTCCCCCGCGCGGATCCCCACCCGGCGGGCCCGGTCGGAGTAGGCGGGGCCGATCCCCCGTCCGGTGGTGCCCACGAAGTTGTGGCGGCTCTCCACGTGCTTGTGGTGGGGAAGGACCAGGTGGGCCCGCTCGGAGACCAGGACCTGGGGCCGGAAGCCCTCCTTCTCCAGGGCGGAAAGCTCCTCCTGGAAGCGGAAGGGGTCTATGACCATCCCGTCCCCCAGAACGTTCACCGCGTGGGGGTGGATGACCCCCGAGGGGAGGAGGTTGAGCTTGAACACCCGCCCCTCGGCCACCACGGTGTGGCCGGCGTTGGCCCCCCCCTGGTAGCGCACCACGTAGTCCGCCTCCGGGGCCAGGGCGTCCACCACCTTGCCCTTGCCCTCGTCCCCCCACTGCGCCCCGATGATGGCGATCCCCGGCATCCCCCTAAAGCTTACGACGCCGCCTGCAAAAGGGCCACCTCCCCGGGGGTGAGGCGGAAGCGCAGGGCCTCGGCGTTGAGCCGGGCCTGGGCCGCGTTCTTGGCCCCGGGGATGGGGAGGGCCCCCTTCTCCATGAGGTAGCGGAGGGCGACGGCGGCGGGGCTTACCCCCTTGGCCTCCGCCAGGGCCCTAAGCGGGGGAAGGAGGCGCTCCACCTGGGCGAGCAGGGGGCGGTACTTGGCCCCCCGGTAGCCCTTGGGGGGGCGCTTGGGGTCCAGCTTGCCGGTGAGCCAGCCCATGGCCAGGGGGCTATAGGCCATGAGGGCGATCCCCTCCCGGCGGAGGGCCGGAAGGTGAGGCTCCCAGTCCCGCTTGAGGAGGCTATACTCCACCTGCAGGGCCAAAAGGGGCACCCGGTGGCGGTCCAAAACCTCCTTTACCTCCCCAAGCTGGCCCAGGGTCAGGTTGCAGGCCCCCACGCCCCGGGCGAGGCCCCGTTCATAGGCCTCCGCCAGGGCCTCGGCCCAGACCCTTAAGGGCACCGGGGGCCAGGGCCAGTGGAGGAGGTAGAGGTCCACCGCCTCCACCCCAAGCCGACCAAGGCTTCCCTTTAGGGCCAGGAGGAGGCTCTTCCGGGAGAGGCGCCAGGGGTAGGGGAAGAACTTGGTGACCAGGTAGGGCCGTTCGCCGCTTCGGGCCATGAAGCGGCCGAGGAGGCGCTCGGCGAGGCCAAAGCCGTAGAACTCCGCGGTGTCGAAGAGGCGCACCCCGGCCTCGAGGCTGGCCCGAAAAGCCCCTTCCAGCTCCCCTTCCCCATACCCCCGGCCGTAGCCCCAGAAGAGCCGGTCCCCCCAGGCCCAGGTGCCCACGCCCATGGGGTGGGAAAAAAGGGGGTTCATGCCAGGCGGAAGGGGTTGAAGTCCGTGTCCCGGTCGTAGACGTCCAGGCCCTCGGCCCGCTTCAGGAAGCCCACCACCCCGTAGGTGAGGGGGAGCATGGCCGCCTCCACCCCCACCTTGAAGGCGTAGTTGGAGAGGAAGACCGCGAGGAGGACCTCCGGGGGGAAGACCCCAAGGAAGGCCACCAGGAGGAAGACCCCCGTGTCCAGCCCCTGGCCCACCAGGGTGGAGAGGAGGGCCCTGAGCCAGAAGTGCCGCCCTTCCGTGCGCACCTTGAGCCGGGCCAGCACGTAGGCGTTGGCGAACTCCCCCACGAAGTAGGCGAGAAGGCTCCCCAGGACGATCCTCGGGGTGAGGCCGAGGAGGAGGCCAAAGGCCTCGGCGAAGCGCCGGCTCTCCTCATCCCCCGGCGCGGGCAGGGCCGAAACCAGCTGGAAGGTGAAGGCGGCGAGGAGGAGGGAGAAAAACCCCAGCCAGATCACCCTCCGGCTTTTCCGGTAGCCGTAGACCTCGGTGAGCACGTCCCCGAAGATGTAGGCCAAGGGGAAAAGCAGGGTGCCCCCGTCAAAGGTGAAGGGGCCCAGGACCACCAGCTTGGTGGAGGCCACGTTGGAGACGAGGAGCACCGCGGCGAAGAGCACGGCGATGAGGTCCAGGTACCTCATTCTTCCTCCGGGGAGATGGAGGTGATGAAGGGCAGGTTGCGGTCAAACTGGGCCCGGTCCAGGCCGTAGCCGTAGACGTAGGCGTCCTCCACCTCAAAGCCCAGGTAGTGCACGGGCACCTCCACCTGGCGCCGGGCGGGCTTGGAGAGCAGGGCGGCCACCCGGATGGAGGCGGGCTTCCGGGCCTCGAGGTAGGCCAGGAGGTAGGAGAGGGTGAGGCCGGTGTCCACGATGTCCTCCACCACGATCACGTCCCGCCCGTGGATGGGGAGGCGGAGGTCCTTGACGAGCTCCACCTCCCCGCTGGTCTTGTAGGCGTTGCCGTAGGAGCTGATGGAGATGAAGTCCAGGGTGAGGGGCAGGGGGATGGCCCGCACCAGGTCGGCCATAAAGATGAAGGCCCCGTTCAGAACGCAGATGAGATGGGGGGTCTTGCCCTGGTAGTCCCGGGCGATCTCCGCCCCCAGCTCCGCCACCCGCTTGGCGATGGCCTCCTGGCTGATCTGTACCGGTCCGTTTCCGGGCGCGAACATCCCGTCTATACTACCCCAGCAGGCCCACCCGCTTCTCCAAGGCCTTAAGCTCGGACCCCTTCAGGAAGCGCCAGCGCCCAGGGGGGAGGTCCCCCAGGCGCACGGGGCCCACCTGGGTGCGGAGGAGGCGCCGCACGGGGTAGCCCACCGCCTTCAGCATCCGCCGCACCTCCCGCTTCCGGCCCTCGGCCAGGACCAGGACCGCCCCCCCGGGGGCCGGGCGGCAGGCGAGGGCCCGGGCCAGCCCGTCCTCCAGCTCCACCCCCTCTAAAAGCCGCCGGCAGACCGCCTCGGGCAGGGTGCCCCCCTCGGTCCAGACCCGGTAGACCTTTTCCACCCCGTACCGGGGGTGGGTGAGGCGGAAGGTGAGCTCCCCGTCGTTGGTGAAGAGGAGGAGGCCCTCCGAGTCCCGGTCCAGCCGCCCCACGGGGTGGAGGCCGGGGATGTGGGGGAGGAGCTCGTAGACCGTGCGCTCCGCGTGGGGGTCAAAGCGGGTGGTGGTGTAGCCCCGGGGCTTGTGCAGGGCGAGGACCACCCGCTCGGGGAGGGCCACCGGTTTCCCGTCCACCTCCACCCGGTCATGGGGGCCCACCTTCTGGCCCAGGTGGGCCACGGCCCCGTTCACCCGCACCCGGCCCTGGCGGATGAGGTCTTCCGCCTTCCTCCGGCTCCCTACCCCTGCGCGGGCCAGGTAGGCCTGAAGCCTCATGGGAAGCGGGGCGGGCGCTTTTCCCTAAGGGCCCTCAGGCCCTCCTCCAGCTCCTCCCCGGAAAAGCCCAGAAACTCCAGGGCCAAGGAGACCTCAAACTGGGGCAGGAAGGCCCTGAGCCAGCCGTTTAGGGCGTGCTTGGTGTGGCGAAGGGCTTCCTTAGGGCCCTTTGCGAGCCTCTCCGCCACCTCCAGGGCCTTCGCGTAGACCCCTTCGTCCTCCACCGCCAGGGCCACCAGGCCCAGCCTTTCCGCCTCCTCCCCCGTGAGGGGCTCGTTCAGGAAGAGGTGGTACTTGGCCTTGGCGAGGCCCACCAGGAGGGGCCAGAGGAGGACGGCGTGGTCCCCCGCGGCCACCCCCAGGCGCAGGTGGCCGTCCAGAAGCCTTGCCCCCTTCCCCACCACGGCGATGTCCGCGGCCAGGGCCAGGGCGAGCCCCGCCCCCACCGCCACCCCCTCCACCGCGGCCACCACCGGGTAGGGGCAGTCTAGGGGCCCCAGAACCAGGTCCCTCGCCTCCCAAAAGACCCTAAGGAGGGCCTCCCTCGAGGCCCGCATCTCCTCGATGAGGGCGAAGGAGCCCCCGGCGGAGAAGACCCCGCCTTCCCCCCTTAGGAGGACCGCCCGGAGGCCCTCCACCCCTTCCAGGTCCTTCCAGACCCGGGCCAAGGCCCGGTGGGCCTCCGGGGAGAGGGCGTTGAGCTTGTCCCCCCGGAAGGTGATCTCCAAAACCCCCGGCCTGGGCCAGGCGAAACCTAGGCTCGGGTAGCGGGCGGCTAGGTCCATAAAGGGCATTTTACCCCCCTTTCCTGGGGTGCTATGTACACGTCAAAACCTCCATAGGGCATAACCCCAAGGGACTTCCGCGCCTTCCTCCCCCTGCACCCCAGAGGGCAAGCGCCCAAAGG
>FWWL01003424.1_pt1 | contig 28942 bp, 25 predicted proteins | sample 2228331 | NCBI WGS metagenome assembly FWWL01 (sample SAMEA103939775, study PRJEB20133) | metagenome
TCTGCCACCTGGAAGGCCTGTAGCATCAATACTCAGATCACTTCCCCAGCTTTGACCATCTTTAATGTGTAATCTTGAGATAGGCTGAGATATTCCGATGCCAAGACTGCCAAGTTTACCTTGAGGCGTGGAGCTAACATTGATAGGTAAAGGAACATTACCTTGAGGTGGAGGTTGGGTTGGTCCTTGCCAGGCAAGGATATAAAAACTTGCAAGAAAAAGAAAAACTAAAATGCTAAAAGAAATTGAGATAGCTTTTGATGAAATTTCTTGTTTAGTCATATGTTCTTTAATATCTATTTTTAATTTAATATTTTATCATATTGAATCATAAAATTGATCAATTTTACAAGATAATAAGTTTTGGCCATTCGCCTGTTTTGAGACCAATTAAATATTTAAGATAAAGCCAAATAGCCTGTTCGAGACAAAAAGCAGATAAATTATATTTACCTTCTTCAAAAAACCTTACTTCAAAAAGAATATCTAAATTTCTCGGCCATCTTTTCAGTCATTCTAGCTAAAAACCCAAAAAATGATATCAAATTCATTCCTAATTTTTTGATTTCCGAGTTTGAGCTAAAGAGCAAAACCACTTCCCTCATTTTTCAAAGATTTATGTTTATTATCTTATCAATAAATAGCAGGTTTTATTTTTCTTTTTCTTTGTAGATTTTTTCTTTTGTTTCTTTGGAAAGCTGAGGAATCTCACCTCTTTTTGGAATTTCTGGTGGAGGAGGAACTTTAGGTCCTCTTTGAATTGACGGGGGTTCTGGTATGAAAGTATGTCCTTGGGTAATGAGTTTTTCTATTTCAGCTACTTTTCTTTCTAAGTCTGCTATTTCTGTTACCAATCGTTCGGCTCTTTCTATTTCTTCAGTGCTCATTTCTTCTATAGCTTTTGTCTGTATGGCCTTTAACTGTTTTTGTTTCTCTAAAATAGCTCCTCGGTACATTTCTTGGGTGGCTTTTAAACCTCTAAGGCCTATGTCTCGTGGTAGTTCTTGTTGGGGAGCTGTTGGCGGTAGGGTTGATTGGGGAGTTATTGGAGATGGTGGAGGAGGCGGACTTCCAGGACCAGGTTCAGGAGGTTTTTCTTCAGGTGGTTCTTGTTCTGGAGGACGATGGTATACTTTCTCTCTTTTTGGTGCTTCCTCCTCTTCTGGAGCAAATATGCCACCTTCTGTTCTTATATACCTTCTTGGAGGCTCATAAACTCTACCTCCAGGAGTTATAATAGGTTTTGGGGGGACTGCTGATGGAATTTCTTCTTTCGCTGGTGGAATTTCCTCCTTTGGAAGAGACTTGCCTTCTGGCATTCTAAAACCAAGCTCTTGAGCTGCACCTGTTCTTAAATATCTATACAAGGAGGGGTTATTTCTGGCATACCAATTGGCGCCTTTAGCTTCAGCTTCTTTCATAAAGTATTCAACAAATTCTCGACCAAATTCTTTGGCAGCAGCACTAACTTCTTGTCCTGACCAAAACCTATGAATAGCGTTTTTAACATCTTTATCATCCCAAGCACCTCTGTCTAACCTAGCAACATCTTTGGGGTCAAGTTCAGCAACAATTTTTTCTTTCAAATTAAGGTAGCCTTTCTTTCTATCTTCCTCTGTAAATTCAAGACCAGCTTTTGCATGCAGAGATTGTGGCAAGCTAGCTTTAATTTTTTCAGCTAAATGAGGCACAGCTTTGACGACATCTTTGACTAATGTTGGAGAGAGGCGTTCAGCTGCTTCAGTAGTTATTCTCAAAATTTCATCATCGCCTAATCCTAATTTCTTTAAATCTTTAAGCTTTTTCTTTTCGATAGCTACCTGCAAAGCAGCAATGCGATTGGTTGCATCTCCACTTCTAACCTCTTCCAAAAGCCTTTCTGAAGTTTCAAGTTTTGAAATTTCAGCTTTGCGACTTTTTACTGAAGCAATGTTAGACTCCTCAAAACCAGGACCCAAAACCTCACCTAACTTTCTCTTGGCATAGTAATAACCACTGACCGTAGATAAAGTTCTCTTTGCCCAACCTCTAAAGCCAGTTTCTCCTTCACCCCATTTTTTAGCATAGCTCCACTCTGTAGCTCTTTCTTTAATGCGACGAGGCATTCTTTCTTTAGCAACTTGCCAAGATTTCTGGCCCATCCATTTCCAAGCAGGAACCAGCTTTCCTTTTGCATAGCCTACCACCATCGAAGCTCCAATAGCACTAGAGTTAAAACCCAAAAAAAGCCCCACTCCAAGAAAAATTAAGGGAACAGTAACAGGTAAGATGGAGTTCAAAAGTAAAACAAAGGGTTCATCAAAAGCTGGCCTGGTGATATTGGCACCTTCTGGAGTATATCTTTGAGTAGCAATATATCCTCCCAGAGTCTGATTGCATTCTGCTGGTGGATTAGCTTGAAGGCATTGATCAATCTGAGAGTAAGTGCCAAAAATATTCTGCAAAGGATTAGGAGTATCAGATTGTAGTTGGTTCAAAAGCGAGAAAGATAAATAAGTGAAAAAGGCTGCTGTAACCCCAACAAAAGCCCACTGCAAAAGATTGTGTAACCACATTTCCCAATATCTTCTAGTTTGGGGCAAAATAGCAGCTACAAAAGCCAGAGGTGCCAAAATTAACAAAATCCAAAAAGCAACGACTCTAAAGAAAAACAAAACTGCCAACAGAACAAAAATTAAAGCTCCAATTACAAAGAAAATGCCATAGGCGACAATTGTTCCCAAAGAAGATAAAGCTTGACCCAAACCAGCACCAAATATAGGGATAGCCCCTGAAACAGTGGCACCCCAAGCTCTCCATATCTCAATTGAGGATCTTACAACTACATTATTTAAAAAGGCTTCAAGTAAGTTTTCGTTAGCTCCAGGCCCACCGCTGACCACAGCTTGGATAAAATAATTAGCAATGATATTAGAAAAATCAACGACCAACCCTACTAAAACCGGACTAAAATTCACAAGTAAACCAACAACAAGCAACCTTAAAAAGACTTGGCCAGTCTGGTATTCTCTTAAACGCAGCATTGTCGCAATACCTATCCAGGCTAAGATGATGATAAAAACCATATTCACAAGATCCCTGGTAAAAGCCCAACCAACATCTCTAGCCCAGCCAGTAACAATGGGCACATTCATTGTTTGCTCCATAATCCAGCTGGTCACAACTATCATTGTTCCAAAAAATACTAAAGCTAGCTGGACAGGAAGAATGACTAAACTAGCTAAGATGGCTATGCCAATTTTAAGAGGCCAAGACAATACTTCACCTACTATCTGATCCATTCCTGGAAGAAATTGAGCTCTTGCTATCAGTGGCAAAAACAAAATTAAAATTATAAGAAAGCTAAAGACAAGCTTTTGAGTTAAATTTTTGGGACTAGATTGCAAAAATGATAAGAAGGGAGTGGAGAGCATTTTAAAAAGTGTTAAAATAATATATACGCCTTAATTTAAAATAAGCTAAAATTATGGGAATTTATTTTACATTTTACCATTATACTACAATTTATTAAAAAATATGAGTGAAAATCAACCAAACCCTCTTTTCTCTCCAGAAGGCGCCTTAATGATAACTATTGCTGTATTTATAGATCTTTTTGATTTTGCGTTTGAATTCTTCCCAGGTCTAGGGAGCATTGGAAGTTTATTATTAAACATTACCGCAGTTATTTTTTTTGGAGCTTGGCTCTTTTTGAGAGGTAAAGTCTTTCAAGTTCCTGCCAGCAAGACCGGTCAAAAAATAGAGAAAGCAGGTGCTGAGATAAAAAAAGAAATAGGTGCTATAATTAAAAGAGCAGGAAAATTCAGATGGCTTCTTAGACCCCTTATATTTATTTTAGAATTCATACCTTTGGTAAGCGCTTTACCTCTTTGGACCTGGCTAGTTTATTCAGAATTAAAAAGCTCTTAAAATATGCCAAGAAAAGAAATTATAAAAATAGTTTTGGTTTTATTGGTTTTAATTTTGGGTTTTTATAAGATGGTCTTAGCCCAGGGCCTTCAGCTCCAATATCCTCAACTCCCAGGAGCGCCAACTATCCAGCCAGGAAGAATTTCTCTGCCTGATTTTTTAAGATATCTCTATCAGTTTTTGCTTTTAGCTGGAGCAAGTGTTGCCATTTTGGTTATTTTAAGCTCAGGATTGCTTTATCTAACTTCAAGCGCCAATCCTCCCCAGCAAAAAGAAGCTAAAAACTATTTAATAGCAAGTAGCGTTGGTTTATTATTGCTCTTTGGATCTTATGTTATTTTAAGAGTACTTGATCCTACCCTTATTTTACTTCCAGGGTCTTTTTCTCAAGCTCCTCCACCTCTTGAACCTTTAACCCCTATTTCTCAAGTTGAAATAGAAAAACCTCTTCCAAAATCTTATACCGTGCTCACAACCTTTGAAGAAGATAGCGACCGATTAGCTGAATTTTTAAAAAATAAAATATTGGAATTGGTAATAATTGAACTTTTAGATACTCAAGGCTTTCTCCAGGCCATTGCAAAAGCTAAAGATGCTAATTGTCAAGATAGTGGGCAGACTTACTGCGTACCAAAAACTGATTCCTCGCAATGTTTAGCCGTTAACTGCGTATGGAAAGAGAATCCAGAAAAAGTTCTCTTAAACAAAGTTAAAGACGCCTTGATTGGAATAGATAAGTTAAGAAAAATTATGAAAGAGATCATAGAATCAAAAGAAGCCAAAAAAGTAAAAGGAGATCTTAACGAATTAGAAAGATGCCAACAAGACTTTACCACTACTACCTCTTTACTCTTGCAACCTCAGGCCAAAGAAAAGGGCTTTTTAGATCACTTTAAAATAGGTGGAGGCAAAGTTTTAGATTTTTATTGTTTTTTCCCTTAAGATATAAATTATGGCCCAAGGCTTAAATGATAAAAAAATACTCCAGAAAAAACAGGTGTTATTTAAGAAGGCATTTTTAATCATCCTTGCATTTTTCTTTCTGTTTACTCCTTTTTTAGAGATAGAATCAACCAGTCCCAAATGCAAAATGCTTAAAGTTGGCCAAGTCCCCAAAAAACTTCTTGAAATTCAAAGAGAGCTTATTTTCCTGATAGGTTATGCCATAGAAAAATACTCTCAACTTACCACCCATGCTTTAACTACCGCCCATTTGGTTAGTAAATGCGACATTGGAAAATGCCAGAAGGGCGGTTGTAAAGAAAGCTCTGGGGGTTTGGGAGTTTATTGCGACTTTGGAGATGATTGCAGTGATCCTGAGGGTGGCGAAGATATCTGCCCTGAAGAATCCAGAAAAGGTATGGCTCGAGAATACGAAAAAGCTGAAAGAATAGCCAATCAAGATCTTATTTTTCAAGTTGGAGGTATAAAAATTGGTTTTAAAGAAAAACTAATGGAAGTTTATGCCAGAATAGAAAGGCTCCAAAGAGCTTTAGATCAAGCTATCTCGGAACTTGGATCTTGGAATCCTAAAACTCATCTTCTTTTAAACTGCAAAGTGGCCAGAGATCTTGGGTATATTAGCACCTGCAAAAAAGAAAATTTTTTGATAGCAGGTATCCCTATTCCTGACTGGCTGCCTATAATTATAGATCCTGAAACTGGTCTTCCTCAGCTTGGCGATTTACCAGATAGCAATATTGACTATTTTATTTGCGAAAAACCTAAAATCTAAATATGAATTATTTTGCCAAAATTTTGATCTTAACATTATTGTTATTGCCATTTTCTATCTTGGCTTTAGAATTAGAATATCCTAGTTTGCCAGGAGCTCCCAGTCCAGCTGGAAAAGGCCTACCTCAGTTTTTAAGATATCTTTACCAAATTGGGTTAGGTCTTGGATTCTTGATTGGTTTTTTGACTCTTTTGTATTCTAGTTTTTTATATCTCACTTCTCTTGATAATCCTGAAAGGCAAAGCAAAGCTAAAAAAGTTATCCTATCTGGGGCACTTGGTCTTTTTATTCTCTTTAGTTCTTATGTTATCTTAAGTTCAATTGATCAAAGGTTGGTGATTGGCAATCTTCAAGTCTCAAGATTGTTAAGGATTAAACCCTTAAATTTACCTAAAGCTGGTCCACCAATAAAAGGTGTAGGTTGTAGATTAATTCCTATTCAACAAACGATCGAAGCCATTCATAAATTAGAAGAAAAAGCAAGAAAGAATGCTCACAATTTAGGGGCAGGCGAAGGTTTACTGCTTGGAAAGACTGAAGAATTTGAAGGCATTATGCCTATCTTAGAATCTATTTATCAAGATGAAATTGAAGGCAAAAAGAGAAATTGCAGTTGTGATCAATTCAAAGCTGAATGTCTAACTTCTGAGAGCTGGGTTTGTCCTGCAACTTGCCCCCCAGACCAAGGAGATCCTTGCACTACTGAATTTAGAGAAAAAATGGCAAAGTTAGAAGCTGAATTAGAAAAAGCTGCCAAGAAAATTTTAGAACTTTTAGACAGCTGGAATTTTAAAGATGAGTTAGATGAAGATGATGGCAAGCTAAGACGGATCATTTTTGAAATGATTATGGATGGCATACCAGAAAGTCCTGAAACCCCAAACGGCGATGAAAGCTTTATTCAATTTTTAGAAGCCAATTTGGGCTTGTTATCAAATGATCCAGAAGAAAGAGAAGAAAGAATTCAGCAGATTAATACCTGGCTTAAAAGAGCTATTTTGGTCCAAATAGTTAGCTTAGAAAGAAATTTAAGAAGATTAACTGAAGCTAAGATGAAATTTGAAAAAGAAAGATATGATATGGTCCAGTGCCGAGCTAATAAAGCTCTAAATCTTTTGACTTGCGCTCAAGTAAATGAGTATGGTTTTGGCATTGGAGAGTGCAAAGAATTAGATTTTTATTGTTGTCCATAAAAAATGAAAAACTTTAGCTTTAAATTTTATCTTGGGGTTATAATCATCTTAGTTGGTTCATTCTTTTTGGTGCTGCAGATGGTTAAGGCCCAAGATGATGAATTGCCAGAAGAATTCTCAAGAGAAATACCCCAAACCACAGAAACCTTCACTTGCAGTGAAATTCTTTTAGGTAAATACTTTATAGATACTAAAGATCACTCAGACAAGGTTTTGAGTTTACTAGCTAGACAAGCAAGAGCTGCTCGCCAAATTTATACTAGCGCCAGAGAATTGTTAAACCTTTCAAAAGAATGCAATAGCAAAAATTGTGCTGCAAATTGTGAAAGTGCTTATGGTATTTGTTTTGGATTATGTGAAAAAACTTGTTATCTTGCTGGCCCTTTTTACGCAGAGTGTGTTGAATTTTGTAAAGAGTTGTGTGGAGGTTTACCCAAAGGTTGTGTCCCACTTGCTCCTAGTTTTGGAAGCGACTGCAAATACCCAGAGTGCCCAGTTAAGTGTTTTAAAGAATGTATGGATGAAGGAATTCTAGGCTACTCAAGCTGTGTTAAAAAATGCAAACAAGATTGTAAAGATAACCTCCTCCCAGATTGCAAATTGGTCCATCAAGGGTGTTTTGAAATTAACTGGTTTGGAGTTAGGGTAGCTCATCCTTGTGTGCCTTTAACCAGAGACATTTTTTTCAACGCGCCAGGATTACCAACTGACCCAAGACTGAGTCTGCCAGAAAAATTATACAAAGCAGCTGTGGATGCCTCTTTAGATTTCAGAGATGCCACCAGAGAACTTGTTCAATTAGCTGAGTCTTTCAGAGAACTCCAAAATCAAGAGAAAAAAATTAAAGAACAATTAGCTGTGTGGTTTAGAGAAAGACATATTTCTCATTTGTTTGATTGCTATACTTTAAAGGATATGAAGGTCAAAGGCCAAATAATAAATGAATGCCCCTTTGAAGGCCACAACCTCTTTCATTGTAAGTAAAAACCTATGGCAGTGAATATCTTGAATCTAAAAAATAAAAAAGAATTTTTAATATTATTAATCTTATCGATCCTTTTTTTAGCAGAGTTTAGTTTAGCTTACGAGCCCCAATTAGAGTATCCTATCTTAAGAGTTCCTGGCTTGGGAGATTTTGATTTAACAAGAAGAATAAGAGAAGGAACTTTAACTTTGGACCAACTTGCAAGATACATTTATTATTTTATGGTTATAGTATCTGGAGTAATAGCTTTCTTGGTTTTAATTTCAGGAGGTATAAAAGTCTTAACAAGCTATACTTTAGAGGGGACAAAATTAGGCAAAGAACAAATTAAAATAGCTGTCATAGGCCTTTTAATAATTCTTTTCTCTTGGCTAATTTTGGTAACTTTAGATCCAAAATTGGTAGTTCTTCCTGAATTTAAACCCTCAGCTAGTCCTCTTAGCAAAGAAATAGGTGTTCCCAAAAAAGAGCTTGAAGATGGCATAATTTTTTACACCAATCATCCTGAAGTTCCAAGAATAGAAGTTCCTTATGGAAGAATAAGAGTAGAAGATACAGCTAGATTTCCAGTTGGTTTAACTTGGTTAGACCTTAATGGTCGAGATGACCAAGGCCAAATTAATCTCATTAATTTTATGTGTTATGTTCGTCGCTGTCCTGGGCATCAAGTAACAAATATAGAAATTAGAGATCCAAAAGTTCAACGCGAAATTGGAGGAGCTATAGCAACTTACAATCCTTATAGATACGGTGTAGCTTGTTTTGAATTTCCAAAATTCCGAGGCAGATTAAGGATATTTTTCCACAATCCTTCAGATCCTCAACCCCTATTTCATATTATAGCAACTCCCAACCCAATTCCCTGTGGGTCTATTTTGGTTTTTAAAATACCAGGGGGATATCCAGATCATTTAAAATTTGTAGATGATAAAATTATTTTTTATGAATTACCATATCCAGACAGAGAAAAAATACATCCTGGGTTAGGAAAAAGAGTTATTGTTGGAGATTGTATAAAGCTTGATGGATTATCTGGTATCTTTAACGAAGAAAATTGTTCAAGGCATTATCCTACATCTTTGGTTTCGGCTCGTTGGGGACTTGGATGGGATGGTCCAGAATTTGTAAATATTATGCTAAGGGAAGAACTTGGAGATCTTGAAACAGAAATAAAAGATCCAGATACAGATAAAGTTCTTAGAACTTGGAGGCCAAGATCTATGGAAATAAAACCTGAAGGAAAATATCTAGTTTTTCTTTTTCAGAAAACTTCAGAACCACCTTATTTTTATTTCGGATTTATGCCACATTGGACGAGAGGTTATGCTTATTGGTTTACTTCTGGAGTAGATGATTTTAACGATCCTAAAGATGAAAGGCTTTATTGGATAAGAACCCCAAACAATGAAAATAAAATCATAACCCAACCAGGCTCAGCTATAATTATTGAAGTTCAAGAAATTTTTTAAATTATGCCTAAATTAAGAATTTTTATAATATTTTTTCTTATTTTTTGGCCAGTTTTAGCTCAGGCTTTTTTGCCTCAGTTAAATTACCCAAGAATAGGTGGGATAGATTTAGATCTAATTATGGCAGCTAGGAAAATTAACTTGGGCCAAATTTTTCTCTGGGCTTATTATGGTTTAGTTATTATAGGAGGAGTCGTCGCGTTTTGGGGTTTGGTTATTGGAGGCATAAAGTGGATGATTTATGGAGGCACAATTCCTGCAACCTTAAAAAGCCCGCCTCAAATGTCTGAGGCTAAAAAACAGGTTATAGCTTCAATGTTAGGACTTTTAATTTTGCTTGCTTCCTGGATTACACTTAATTTTATTGATCCAGCATTGGTTAGAATCCCAGAGCTAAAGTTAGAACCATTGATAAGATACAAAGAACCCCAACTCTGCCCTGCTAAAATTTTTGACGACGGCTACATTATAAAGACTACCTTAAGAGGTTTTGAAAAGTTAGAAATTCCAAAAGGCAAACTAAAGGTTGAAGATACTTCAAGATTTCCAGTTGGCGGAGGTAGAGTAGCTGATTTAAATGGTATCTGGGATGGAGAGAGAACCCATGATTTTCTTTCTGCTATTTCAACATTTAGAGACCCAGCTGATATTTCTTCCTGTGTGAACATAATACCTCCTATACCACGATCATCTTGTCCTCCTTTTTATAGCCATTGCGAACCACTTTATTACCATGGCGTTTTGTGCTATTTTGACAAAAACTTTCAAGGACTGCTCAAAATCTGCACAAGTCAATTGGGCGAAAATTGCAGTCTTAAAATGCCAACAAGAGATGAGAGACCTTGTCAATCTATCTTAGGCTTCAAACAACCTTTCAGATGGGTTTATAAAGATACAGACCAAATAATATTTTATGCAAAGAGGCTTGCTGAAGCTAAGGATCCAAGGACAGGCGAGGTCGAAGGTCAAGCTTGTATCAAAATAGGAAAAACAGCTTTGCCAGAAAAGTGCAAAGTAGTTTGCGATATTTTGAATCAGTCTGGAATTTATCGCATCAAAAGAGGAAACGCTAACGAAACCTGGGGTTGTGAACCAGTCCCTGGAGCTCCATCAACCCCAGGCATAGTTGGTTTACAAGGCTTATGTATCCCAAAAATGAATAAAGAAGGAGATACAGTTATTGGCAATTACCTTCCTCTATCTATGGAAATTGTATCAGATAAAGCCAGAAAATATCTTATTTTGCTCTTTGAAGAAGGAGGCGACTTTTCGCTTCATGATAGAGGTCTATTTGGCCCTATGGTTAGCACAGGCTCAACAATCCGTAGCGAAGTTTATACTCTTACCAAAGATGTTCAAGCTTTTGACGATACAATTGATGAGAGACTTTATTGGCTTCAATTGCCAAATTTGTCTCGCGAAACTCAGGTTAGCTCTTGTGAAAATGAACCTGCTTTTAAACCAGCTTCAGTTTTAATTCTACCCTTAGAATCTATAGAAGAATAAAAATATGTGGCCTATTCTAACTATCTTTCTTTTGATCCTATTTTGGCCCTCTTTAGCTTTGGCCCTCTTGCCTCAGCTTGATTATCCAGAATTTTTAGGCCTAGATCTAGATAGATTGATGCAAGAGCAAGATATAACCTTGAATAAATTAGGTCTTTATATTTATTACGCTTTTGTGATTTTAGGAGGGGTAATTGCTTTTTTAACTTTAGTTTTGGGAGGACTAAAGTGGGTCTTTTATGGTGGAACAATTCCAGCTACTGAAACTAGCCCACCAAAAATGTCTGAAGCTAAACAACAGGTTATTGCTTCTTTCTTAGGATTAGCTTTGCTGACGGGATCTTGGTTCATAGTAAGAGCTATCAGTCCCCAACTTATTGAGTTGCCACCAATTTTTGAGCGTAAAATAGAAATAGAACAACCAGAACCCTTGCCTATTAAAGAATTCACAGATGGCTTACTCTTTAAGACTAATCACCCTGAACTTCCTTTTTTGCCAATACCTAGAGCTGTTTTGAAGGTCGAAGATACCAAAAATTTTTATTTTAAACCAGCTCAAAAGTTTTTGGATTTAAGTGGCACAGGAAATCCCAAATACTATATTGAAACAGTTACTTTTAGAAATCCCCCAGACCTTGCCACCTGTAAAAAAGACCCAAATACTAACAAAATTGATTTATCTACTTGCAAACCTTCAACTTACTATGGCCTGATATGTTTTTCAAAACCTAATTTTCAGGGCGAAGTAAAAGTATGTGCCAGCTCAACTGGTGATGATACTTGCAAAACTACTATTGGAGCTAATACCTATTGTCGGTCAATCATCACTTTTAAGCAACCAGTTAAATCAATATATGCTATAGGTGACAGGATAATTTTTTATGGCCAAAAATCTCCGGTCCCCAAATTTGAATATGAAGGTAGAATCCTATCTAGAGAATGCCTTAAAATTGGAGAATCTATAACTCCAGAAAAATGCAAAATTACCTGCACAGGTCTACTATCTGGATCTGGGGGCATATACAGTATTAGGTCTCAAGGCCAAGATTGGGATTGCGAATTAAAGCGAGGGATAAATGGTATAATAGGTATTACTAATGTTGAACTGGTCGAGGTCGACGAAAAAAATGGCCAAGAAGTAATCATAAGATATAAATATCCCCTTTCAATGGAAGCTATCTCAGATCGAGCCAAAAAGTATATTATTTTGCTCTTTGCCAGCCCTAATGATTTTAAGCCAGGAGATGGAGATCCTATAGGACCAATTAAAGACCGAAGCTATCTTCTGATTGATGAGAAAATCCAGAATTTTTTAGATCCTTCAGACCCAAGAATGTTTTGGCTCAAAGAGGGTTTTGGAGATGAAACTAGAAATAAACCAAAATCGGTTCTTATTTTACCAGTAGAGTTAGTCTATTAAATTTTATTAGCAAAATATCTTCCCAAACACATCCAACCTTGTAAATCTATCTCTCCAGCTCTCAAACTTGGAGCTAAAGAGCAGTTTTTAAAACCTTCTAACATAAGATCTTTTGGTAGATTAAATTTTCTTGAAAAATTATTTATAACTTTTTTTCTAGGACTTGAGAATCCAGCTTTAAGGACTTTGAAAAAATTTTCAGGCTCAAGATCAAAGCTTATATTTTTTGGCTTTAGTCTTATTATTGCTGAGTCAACTTTGGGTTGAGGCCAAAAAGCAACTTTGGGAACATTGGCCACAATCTCAGAGTTAGCATATAGATTGACAGCTACTGCTAAGATATTCATTTTTGGGGGCTTAGCAACTATTCTTTTGGCTATCTCTTTTTGAACCGTTAAAACTGCAAGCTCAACTCCAAAGTCTTGGTTTCTTTTAGACAAGTTTTCAGTAATCAGGCGCAAAAGCCTTGAAGTTAAATAATAAGGAATATTGCCAATTACCTTGTAGTTGGATTTAAAATTTTTAATTACTTCCAAAATGTCAGCACAAATAATTTCTACATTTTTATATTCTTTGAGATTTTCTTTGAGGAGTGGAATAAGAGCTGGGTCTTTTTCAACCGCAATAACTTTTTTTGTTTTTTGAGCCAAAGCCTGGGTCAAAGTTCCAAGTCCAGCCCCAACTTCAACAACCACATCTGATCTTTTGAGCTCACTTGCTTGTAAAATTTTGTCCAAAACCTGAGAGCTTATTAAAAAATTCTGGCCCAACCTCTTTTTAGGCCAGAGTTTTTGAATTTTGAGCCTATTTTTAACCTCTCTTGACGAAAGTAAATTCATATAGCATTATTCTTGACTTAATTTTTGGTTCAGGTAAAATTAATCTAAAGGTTTTGGCAAAAGCAAAACCTTTGGCCCATTTTATGGGTAGTAATATCAAAATTTTAAAGGACAAACTACACAGCCATAATAAGTGGCTGATCTTATTTATAGGTATTCTTATTATTTTTAGCATTTTTTTTGAGCCAAATTTTAGACCAAATAGCCAATTTTGGACCTCAAAACTAAAATTTTCAGAAAGTTCTAGTTTTAATACTTTGTTTTTAGGCCAAAACTCTAGTCATTTATTAGTGGCTCTAACACCTTTTAGTTTTATAGAAGGTACGAGCCTGAAACCCTTGTCTATTCCATATCTTCCACCTTCTGGCACCTTAGGAACTATCCTTGGATCAGGTGATTTGAAAAGAGCTTCTAATGAAATCAGAGAATATGTGGTCCAGTCAGGCGATACTTTATCTTCAATTGCAAAGACCTTTGGTATTGATATTGATACTATTGCCAGAGCTAACAATATCTCAGCAAAGGCGGTATTAAATCCAGGAGATAAACTAATTATTTTACCTGTGAGTGGGCTTTTGCACTATGTCAAAGAGGGTGACACCGTAAGTTCTATAGCTCAAACTTATCAGGTAAATCCAAAAGATATTATTGATTTTAACGAACTTTCTAAAGATGGTCAGATTTTTATTGGCGATTTATTAATTATCCCTAATGGCAAATTACCCCAAAAAATTGCCCAAAACTCTCTAGTGCCATTGACTGATAGCTTCTTTATATCACCTTTAGGTCCAAATTATAGAATTTCTCAGGGTCTCCATTGGTATAATGCCGTGGATTTAACTACGGGTCAGTGCTCCTCGCCTGTGTTTGCGGCAGCTGGTGGAAAAATTCAAAAAACGGGTCTAGACAGGATAGCTGGAAAGTACATCAGGATTTTGCATGGCTCGGGAGTTGTTACTTTCTATGGACATTTATCGAGTATTTTAGTCGTCCCAGGCCAACAAGTTTCCCAAGGTGAACTTATTGGGTATACTGGATATACAGGCTATACCGTGCCTCAAGGTCCAGCTGGCTGCCATTTGCATTTTGAGGTTCGTGGAGCTCGAAATCCTTTTGCCTCCTAAACTTTTTTACCTCATATCTTTGATCCTATAGCTAACAGCTTCGGCAACATGTTCTGAAGTTATAATTTCTTTACCTTCTAAATCAGCGATGGTCCTTGCAACTTTTAACACCCGATGATACCCTCTAGCAGACAAAAAGCCTTTGTTGACATAAGTTCGCAATATCTTTTGAGCTTGGGCATCTGTTGGGCAAAATTCTTTTATGTCTTTTGGCGAAATATCGCTATTGTACAAGATTTTTTTATTTTTGGCTTTAGCTCTCTCTTGGCATATCTCAATAGCTTTTGTTACTCTGGACTTTACTTCTTGGCTTTTTATTGGTGAGGAACTTTCAATTATTTTCTCATAACTTTGGGCAGGGACTTCTATTACTATATCAATGCGGTCAATTAAAGGTCCTGAAAGCTTTCTTTGATATTTTTTGATTTGAGAAATATTACATACACACTCTTTTTGGGGATCTGAAAGATAACCACAAGGACAAGGGTTGGAAGCTGCTACTAACTGAAAGTTAGCTGGAAAAACGGCCACGCTCTGGGCTCGGCTCACCACAATTTTCCCTTCTTCTAAAGGTTGTCTTAACGATTCTAAGACATCGCGATGAAATTCTGGGAATTCATCTAAAAATAAGACCCCTCGGTGGGCTAAACTTATCTCACCAGGTCGAGGCGGTGAACCCCCACCAATAAGAGCTGATTCTGAAGAGGTATGATGAGGAGATCTAAAAGGTCTTGTCATCATCAAAGACCTGTTTTCTGGTAAAAGGCCAGCTAAGCTATAAATTTTTGTGATTTCCATAGCTTCTGAAATTGAAAGATCAGGCATAATAGAGGGTAGGGCTTTAGCTAATAAGGTCTTTCCAGAGCCAGGGGGTCCAAGCATCAAAATATGATGACGGCCAGCAGCTGCAATTTCTAAGGCTCTTTTAGCTGAATATTGGCCACCAATATCCTCTAATTTTAAAGGGTAATCGATGGGTTCATTTAAAAACTCAGGGGTTTTCTCTGGTTCAATATGGAGTTTCCCAGATAAAAAATTTAAGGCCTCTTTTAAACTATTTACTCCTATGATTTTTAGGCCTTTTATCAATGAGGCTTCTTTAGCGTTTTCTTTTGGTAACAAAATGCCTTCAAAGCCTTTGGTTTTAGCTAACTCAGCTATAATTAAAGCTCCTCTTATTGGTCGGAGTTCTCCTTGTAAAGAGAGTTCGCCAGCTATCAACCAAGATTCGGAATTAAAAGAAAGGCGCTTCAAAGCCAAAATCTGCCCAATTGCTATTGGCAGGTCATATAAGGTCCCTTCTTTTTTAAGATCAGCTGGAGCTAGATTTACTAAAATTTTGCGAAATTCCTTCTCGCTCCTGGTAAGTCCAATTTTTAAATTTTTTATAGCTGAACTTACTCTTTCTTTAGCCTCTTCTACCGCTTTGTCTGGTAGGCCAACTATTTGAAAGTTTTTTAATCCTTTGGACAAAGCTACTTCTATCTCAATAACTTTAGCTTGCAAACCAACCAGGGCTGCAGAATAAACCTTAGAAAACATAATATTTTGAAACTTGTTCTATGAGCAATTTAATTAAAAATAAAATTAATTTCAGGTTGCGCTATCAATTAAGGTTAAAAGAGAGAATTTTAGCTTTTGCATTTGGTGCAGGTCTCAGCTGAAGGATCAGCTTTTAAACGCCTTAAACTTATTTTTCGGCCGCATTTTTCACAAAAGCCATATTTTCCTTTTTGGATTCTATCTAAAGCCCTTTGGACTTTTTGGAGCTTTGTTTCTAAGGTTCTTTCTAATGGCAAGAGCTCCTCAAAGAGTTCAACCTCATCTTCTGATTCCTGGTCAGTATCTATGCTCCCCTGATCCATTTGGGGAAACTTTGTAGTCCAGTCACCTTGGACTTTAGGTGTTTCTTGAGCAAACTGAGAGAGCTGTTCTCTTAAAGAGGCCTCTTCTTTTAAAAGCTTAGATTTTAATTGTTCGAGATTTTTTTTAGAAAGCATAAGTTTGAAAATTTTAAATTGATAATTTTTAAAGGCGGTCTATCACTTCTTTTGCTGTCTGGCCAGAAGAAGTAAATATAAAGAAATCGCCTTCAGGTTTTGATTTTAAACTCCAGCAAATACCAAAGTCAACATATTTTTCAAAAGGTAAACACCTAACTACTGTTTCTCGATGCAAAAACTGGCCAAATCTCTTTTGGATCGAAGGTTTGGTAGGTCCAAGAAACCTTAACAATAACTGAGTATCGGATTCCATAGTTCCTTCCCAATCTTCTAAATAGTCAAAAAGTCCAGAGCGGTCTTTAACTTTAGCTACTAAACCTAAATGGTGACGCCTTGGATGCTCTTCTTTCTTAAACAGATGGTGAAAGAAAGTATAAGAATCTTGGTCAATGCGATCAAAGAAACCTGGAGGTGTACTTACAGCAATACTCTCAAAAAGTTCTTCTAAGGTGTAGAATTTTTTAGCTTCAGGGTCTTTTATCAAAAGGCGAATGAATCTAGAAGTAGTTGCCTCGTACTGAAAGGCAGTTGTAAGAGCTAAAGGTAGATCCTGAGTATTCTCTACCTCTATGGTTTGAGTTTCATCAACTCTGAGTAAAGTTATAGGTGGGGGTATAGGTTCTTCTGGGGTTACCACCTCTTCAGTTGGCTGGGGTGGCGGAGGTGGAGGGGGAGGAGGTTGATTTGGTCGAACAAAAATCATCCAATACCAAAAACCAGCTACTCCTCCTAGAGCTAGAAAAGAAAGAATTACTACTAAAGCCCTAACAATTATTTTTGAGCCAGTTGAAGGTCTAACTGCTCTAATAATAAGTTCGGTTTTATCTTTTTCAGGCAAGGTTTTAACTTCTGGGATCTTAGGCTCTGTAGATTTATGCAAGGCAATTTTTTTAGCAAACTCTAATCTCTTTAATTCTTCTTTTTCTTGGATCTCCTTGAGGCGACGCTTTAATTCTTCAATTCTTTCTTTTTTAATTTTTTCTTTTTGGATCTCCTCAGCTCTTAATTTTTCCTCTCTTTGAGAAAGAACTTTAGGTTCTGGAATTGAAGGCTTTGGTTTTGGAACCAAAACAACTTCTTCTGTTTTAATTTCAGGAAAACTTTTAGATTCCTCGATCGTAGGTTGTTCTTCAATGACCTCTTTTGGGGAAGGTTCTGGAGGTGTTGGCAAAGGCGTTTTAGGTGGTGAGATTTCCTGTTCTTCTTTGGCTAGTTCTGGCTCTTTCGTTAGTTGTTTGGCTGATTCTTTTATCTCCTCTGGCTCTTTTGGTGCAACCTGTTCTAATCTTTTTTTCCTCTCTTCTCTTAACTTTCGCAAAAACTCTTCTATTTTTTCAGATTCACTTTTTTCAACAGCGATTTTTCTCTCAACATCGATTTTCTGAGTTAACTGCGAACTAACAGGCAAACTTGGTTCTTTGGGTTTTGGAGAAATTTCTGGCTCAATTTTTTGAGGTGGTTTAATTTCAATAGAGGTGGTAATAGGCTTTGGTATCTCTATGCCTAATTCTATATCTATTTCTTTGATTTTTTCTATAAGCTGAGCTTCTTTAGTAAAGAGGTCTTCTTCTTTTTTAACTAGACTTGCTAACTCTTTTTCTAACCTAATTTTCTGATTTTGGACCTCCCACTTTTCTTTCTCTATCGTATGACGTTTTTCAGTTTCAAGCCAAAGATCTCTTTCTAATTTTTTGCGAGCTCTTAGATCTCTTTCACCTTTAATTTGAATCTCCAAGTCCTTAATTTTTTGCTCAATACTCTTTTCTTTTTCTTGAATTTGTTTCAATCTTCTATCAATAGGTTCAATTTCAAGCCTCAAGCGACTAATTTTAGCTTGCAAGGGTTTTATTTTTGAAACTAAAGCCTCTTTCTGTTTTTCAAGAGCTCGCCTTTCTCTATTGAGATTTATTGTTTTTTCTCTTTCTAAAATTTTTTCTTGGGCAACCTCCAAATCAGATTCTTTCTGGATTAGTTCTTGATAGGTCTGCTCGACACTTTCTAACCTGCTATACACCTCAAGACGCGCATCTTCAACTTGCCATCTCTCCTTGGAAATTTTTTGCAAGGCTTCTTCGATTTGCCATCTTTGTTGCTCAATCTTTTTTTGCTCCTCTAAGCTTTGAGCTGTGTGTTCTTGAAGCTCAATATCTTCTATCTGTCTTTGAAGAGCTCTTTCTTTTTCATAAAATTCTGACAATCTATCTTCAAGGGCCTCAAGCTCTTTCATTATTTCTTCTTTTTTCTTCTCTAAGGGCAATTTCTTTTGATTGAGCTGTTGTTTTTGGGCAGCTATCCTTTCTTTTTCTTTTGCTAAACGCCTTAACTCTTCTTTTTGTTGAATTTCTTCTCTTTTTTCCTCGACAATTTTTCTAACCTTCTGAGCAGCAGCTTCTCTGGCCAACTTTGCTCTTAACTCCTCTGCTTTCAGTATTTCTGCCTCTTCTTTAGTTTTTAAAAGTTCAGCCTCTTTTTGCTGTAAAGCCCTAGCTCTTTCTTCCAAAATTTTTCTTTTTAATTCTTCAATATACTCTCTCTCTTTCTCTAAGATCTCTCTTTCTTCTATTTTGGCCTCTTTTTCTTTAGGTTTTGGCAAAATTTCCTCAGTTGGTACCTTGAGCTCTTGAACTGGCTGAACTTTTTCTGGCTCTTTGGGTTGAGGCTGAGGAACAATTTTCTGTTCTTGAACCAGGGGTTTTGTTTCTTCTTTCTGTTGTTTTTTTAGCCAAATTTGTTCCAAACTTTCCAAAAGTTTTTTGTCTCTTTCTTGAGCTTCAAGCTCTTCAAATTCAAGAACTCCGCTAACTCCTCTGCTCTTAATTATCTCTATGTCTTTTTGCATCGTCCTTATTGATTCTGGAGGAAAGGTTCTCTTAATAGTTTTTTCCATAGATCTTTAACTAAGTTTAGTTTTTGGTTTTTTGTAAAAATCCCCTCTTGACTTTTTTCTATGTCCACGAGTTTGGTAGGACCCTATTTTAGATTTGTCTACTTTAAATAGGCCCTCTAGTTCTAGATTTATTCTACCTCTTTCATCTATCTCGCTTACTTTTACTGGAATTATGTCTCCAGCTTTTACCACATCTTGCACTCTTTGCACCTTATAAGGAGCTAATTTAGAAATATGGACTAAACCTGTCTTTCCTGGCATTATTTCGACCATAGCCCCAAAATCAAATATCTTTTTAACCTGGCCTTTAAAAACCGATCCCACCTCTGGTGTTTTGACCAAATTTTCAATAATAGTAACTGCTTTTTTTGCGTCTTCTGAGGTTTTAGCGGTTATGAATATCTTGCCACTTGGCTCAATATCTATTTCGGTATTGGTTTGGGCAATAATTCGGTTGATTATTTTCCCTCCAGGGCCAATTACTTCTCCTATTTTTGTAGGATCTATTTGTAAAGTCTCTATTCTTGGAGCATAAGGCGAAATTTCTGCTCTTGGCTCAGCTAAAGTTTTATCCATAAGATCTAAAATTTCAAGCCTGGCTTTTTTGGCTTTTTCTAAAGCCTGACTGAATATTTCAAAATTGATTCCAGGGATTTTGGTATCCATTTGTAAGGCGGTTAAACCCTGCCTTGTTCCAGCAGCTTTAAAATCCATATCGCCAAAATGGTCTTCTGGCCCCTGAATATCAGTTAAAATTTTATATTGGCCTCCAGAACCTGTAATTAAGCCAATAGCAATACCAGCTACTTTAGATTTAATTTTAACTCCAGCATCCAAAAGGGCCAAAGAGGCTGAACAACAAGAAGCCATGGAGGTGGAACCATTTGAAGATAAAACTTCGCTGACCACTCTAATGGTATAAGGAAATTGCTCAAATTCTGGAATAACTGGCAAAAGAGCCCTTTCAACCAGCAAGCCGTGGCCAATTTCTCTTCTGGAAGGTCCTTTGAGGGGCTTTACTTCTCCTGGAGCATAAGGAGGAAAATTGTAATGGTGCATAAATCTTTTCTTGCCAACAATTTCCATGCCTTCTAAAAGCTGAGAATCTCCAGGCCCACCCAAAGTTACAATAGAAAGAGTAGTTGTTGAGCCACGAGTAAAAAGACCAGAGCCGTGGGTACGAGGTATAATTCCTACTTGGCAAGAAATCGGTCTTAATTCATCAAGGAGTCTTTTGTCTGGCCTTTTTTCTTTTTCTAAAATATTCTTCCTAAAAATAAATTCGTATCTTGAATCTACTGCTTCCCAAACCTTTTTTTGGAGATCCTCTTTTGTATCTTCTTTAGAAAGCTCTTGGAAAATTCTATATTTAATACCTTCTATCAAGTCTGAACGCTCTTTTTTGGTTTGAGATTCGTAAATGGCCATCTCTAGATCCTGGTCAAATTTTTTTACAACTCTTTCAATTTCTGAATTAATTTCTAACTTTGGCCTAGCTATTTTTGGTTGGCCAACTTCCTGAATAATTTGCTCTTGGAAAGCAATAACTGCTTTTAAGTGCTTTTGGGCCTCTTGCCAGGCATCACAAAGATCTTGTTCTGGGGCCTCGTTGAATTCTCCTTCTATCATATTAACCACAATTTCCTGATTTTCTAATTTTGGGCCAGCAAAAACTATATCGAGCATAGCACCATCTCTTTCCTGATAAGTTGGATTAACTAAAAAAATGCCATTCTTTTTAGCAATTCTAACAACTCCTAATGGACCTTCCCAAGGAATTTGAGAAATACCCAAAGCTACGGAAGTAGCAATTAAAGCTAAAATATCAGGGTCGTTTTTTTCATCCCAGGACAAGACCGTAATTATTACCTGAACTTCGCGTTTTAAATCTAAGGGAAAAAGGGGCCTTATGGCTCGGTCAACAAGCCTTGCAGTTAAGATAGCATTGTCAGTTGGCCGTCCTTCCCGCCTGATAAATCTTGAACCAAAAATTTTGCCAGCAGCATAATATCTTTCTTGATATTCTACGGTTAAAGGAAAAAAGTCAGAATCCTGTTCTTTGTCTGACATTACCACGGTAGCTAGCAAACTTGTCTGGCCAAATTGAGCTAAACAACTGCCATGGCTTTGCTCAGCCCAGATGTTAGGTGTCAAAGAAAGCTCTTGGTCATTAAATTTTAGAGTATAAGTTTTTGGAGAAACCATATGTTTTAGGGTAGAAGGAACCTTCCAGGGTCTCGTTCCAAATCAATGAACTCATCAGCGGATTTAACTAAATCACTTGAAGCTGAACGTCTAAAAGCTATAACTTCTACTTTCTTACCTTGGTTTTTTAAATATTCTACCAAGGGCACAAAATCCCCATCGCCAGAAACCAAAACAATAACATCAACTGCTGGCGCACTCCTTATAGCATCAATTACGATACCAACATCCCAATCAGCTTTTTTCAAACCGCCATAGAATTCTTTGAGATCACGAATCCTTGTTTCAATACCTAATTTAACTAAAGCCTCAAAAAAAGGTTTTTCTTCGCCTGTTTTGGTTCTAACAACATAAGCAAAACTTCTGACCAACCGTCTACCTGCCACAGCCTCATCTACTACTTCTTTAAAATTAACCCGGCTCTGGTATAAATTTTTGGCTGAGTGATAGAGGTTTTGAACATCAATAAGAACTACGACTCTTTGGTCTTTGGGCACGATTCGTTCTTTGTCTTTTCTTTTATTTTTTCGTAAGATCTGGATTTTTGGCCAGGATTTTGGAGGCATTTTCTTTGGCTAAAAATTTTTGAAGCTTCCTGCGCCTAGCTACCATCTTTAAAAGTCCCCGGCGTGAATGATGGTCTTTAGGATGCTTTTTTAAATGCGCAACTAACCTATTTATTTCTTCAGTCAAGAGAGCAATTTGAACTGGTGCCGAACCTGTATCGTGTTCATGCAACTTGTATTTTTTTATAATCTGCTCTTTTTCAGCTGGAGTTAAAGCCATAATTCAATAAAAGCTTATTTCAAATTATATATTTAATTTACCCTTTTTGCCTTAAAAAAGCAAGAGCCGTCCAATAAAATACGGCTCTAAAAACAACTCTTTTGTGCCTCCGGCAGGAGTCGAACCTGCAACCTCAGCGTTAAGAGCGCTTTGCTCTACCAATTGAGCTACGGAGGCCTTTCAGGGACATACAGTGGGAGGTGGTGCCCCGCCGTCACATTGAATGTTAAGCTGCCACCAGCTACTCAAACCAGTCCAGTCAGCTACACCAATTAAAGTTAGAAACGTGCCTACTAAAATCCAAGCGCCATAAGCAATTACCAATCCAATAATTGTATTTTTTATAATGCTTCTAGCCCTACTTTGTAAAGCTGGATTATCGCCAGAAACCATTATGATAATACCAGCACCAATAATAGCAATTAAAGCCAGAGGAGGAATAACACACACGAACAAAAATTGAATAATATTTAGAATCAGCTCAGGAACATCGCACAAAGAACAATGATGGGGATAACCCCTACAAGGATTACCGCAACGCACAATGCCTCTTGTGCAAACCTCAGGAGCTCCTTGAGCTTGAGCCGTTTCAAAGCTTGATGTGAGTATAAGAAAAATCGTAACTAAAAAAATGAGGTATCTTGTAATTTTCTTGAAATCCATACTTACTTTACTTGGGTTTAGTTTGAGCCTAAAATCAGTTATATGTGCTCCTGGTAGGATTCGAACCTACAACTGCGGGTCCGAAGCCCGCCGTGTTTCCAATTATACCACAGGAGCTGATTTTTAAATTATACTTCATTCATTGAAAACTTACAAATAACAGATATAGAATTAAAAAAGTAAAATGAAATCTGCATTTTAAAGTTTTAGACTTTATGTTAACCTCACTCAAAATGATTCCAAATCAGGTTAAAGAAGCTGTTGGAATCTTGAAGGAAGGTGGCTTTCAAGCCTTTTTGGTTGGCGGGTGTGTTCGAGATTTATTAAGAAATATTGAACCAGAAGACTGGGACATTGCTACCAATGCTAAGCCCCAAGATATCCAGAAATTATTTGAGAAAAAAGGTTTTAAGGCTTTTTATGAGAATAGGTTCGGAACAGTAACTGTTCAATTTCCGAATTTCAAAACCAAAATTCAAAATAAATTACTTCCAAAAGATATCAAAGTCTCGATCCAAAATTTCAAATTCGAAATAGAGATTACACCTTTTAGGAAAGAGTCAAAATATACTGATAAGCGCCATCCTGACAAAATTGAGTGGGCCAGAACCATCCAAGAAGATTTGGCCAGAAGAGATTTCACAGTTAACGCTATGGCCTTAAACTTAGAAACTTATCAAGTTATCGATCTTTTCAATGGCCAAAAAGATCTAAAAGAGAAAATTATTCGGGCAGTTGGGGAGCCAGCTGAGCGTTTTGAAGAAGATGCCTTAAGGTTAATGAGAGCAATCAGATTTTCAGTCCAATTGGGTCCTGGTTGGTCAATAGAACAAAAAACTTTTGAAGCTATCAAAGAAAAAGCCAATCTTATCCAATATATTTCAAAAGAGCGGATTCGCGACGAGTTAATAAAGATCATTATGACAGATAGAGCTAGAGAGGGTATTGATTTATTAAAAGATACTGGCCTTTTAAAATATGTTTTGCCAGAGCTTCAAGAGAATATCAATGTTTCTCAAAATAAGCATCACATTTATGATTGTTATGAGCATGCGGTCAGATCTTTAGATTATGCAGCTAAAAAAAATTTTAGTTTATATGTTCGTTTAGCAGCTTTATTCCATGACATTGGAAAACCACGCACCAAAAGAGGCGAAGGTCCTGATGCTACCTTTTACAATCACGAAGTTGTTGGGGCCCAAATGACCAAAGCTATCTTACAAAGGCTTTGCTTTCCTGCAAAAGACATAGAGAAAATAACTAAACTTGTAAGGTACCACCTTTTTTACTACAATGTTGGCGAAGTTAAAGAATCTGCTGTTAGGCGCTTGGTTAGGAAAGTCGGCTTTGAAAATATGGAAGAACTTTTGCAATTAAGACAGGCAGATAGAATTGGCTCAGGTGTACCAAAAGCTGAACCTTATAAATTGCGGCATCTGCGCTATATGATTGAAAAGGTTTCAAGAGACCCTTTGTCGCCAAAGATGCTGAAAATAAATGGCACAGATATTATGGAACTATTGGGCATTAAACCTGGTCCCAAAATAGGCCAGATTCTCAATATCTTGATGAGCTATGTATTGGAAGATCCTACCAAAAATAATCCTGAGTTTTTAAAAGAAAAAACTAAAGAACTTGGCCAATTATCAGATGCTCAACTTAAAGAAATGGCTCAAAAAGCAATTAAAGAAATAGAGAGCATTGAGCAAAAACAAGACCAAATGACAAAAAAGAAATACTGGGTCAGCTAGATAATTTACAATTTTAGGATCAAAATAAAGCTCGGGGCGTGGTGTAATGGTAACATACACGGTTCGGGTCCGTGTGATTTCTGGGTTCGAATCCCAGCGCCCCGAATGAGGGCCCATAGTTTAACGGCAAAACACTGCATTCGCATCGCAGAGATTGTGGGTTCAATTCCCACTGGGTCCAATGCTTTATTAAAATTGGTCATTAGACCCGACCTAAAATGTCACAATAAATGTCACAATTTATCCACAAAAAATTCACACTGCCAAATTTAGTATTGCGAGAAAAAGTTGGTTATATTGGAGAAGATATAGTTGTTAAGTTTTTGAAAAAGCGAGGGTACGAGATTTTGGCAAAAAATTATGCTTATACATCTGATAGTGCATATAGAAGCGGTATAAAAAAAGGTGAGATTGATATTATAGCTAAAAAAGACAGAATTATTCATTTTGTAGAAGTAAAAACCCTTGCTACTGATAAAGAAGGATTCTTGCCAGAAGATAAAGTTAATTGGCAAAAAACAAGAAAAATAATCAAGGCAGCTCAAATATGGCTCGCAAGGCAAGGTTTAAGAGAAGTCGCCTGGCAAATAGATGTAGCTGCTGTAATTTTGGATCTTACTACTAAGAAAGCCAAAATCAGATATTTTCAAGACATAACTAAATTGTGACAAAATGCGACTTTTAGGCCGGGCCTATGCGACTTTTAGGCCGGGCCTAAATGGCGCAAAACCGCCCAAAATTTAGGCGGTTTTGCTAAATAAAATTAAATATGCAAGCTTTCAGCAACGCCTTATATACTATACTTAACTTAACCTAGAGCTTGCTTTATTTTACAGCTTTCTTAAGCTCTGCTCCGACCCTAAATCTAACTGCTTTTCTAGCTGGAATTTGGATAGTGGCTCCAGTTTTTGGATTCCGTCCAGTTCTAGCTTTTCTCTTTGTGACTAAAAAAGTTCCAAAACCAGTTATGGTCACGCTCTCGCCTTTCTTAAGAGAGCTAGTTATAGCATCTAAAAGAGTATTTAAAGCCTCACTAGCTCCGCTTTTTGATAGACCTGTCTTTTGGGCCAAGGCCTCAACTAAATCTTGCTTGGTCATATTTAAATAATTAAAAGAAAAAATTAATGCCCTTTTTACGACCTTTAGCCTAGAACTATCTTATCAAAATCTTCTTTGAAAGGCAAGCTAATCAAGATCTATTATCTAGCATACTCAATTACCCTTTTTTCTCGAATCAGGGTAATTTTTATCTCTCCAGGATATTTTAATTCTTGCTCTATTTCTTTTGCAATGTTTTTAGCAAGGTGGTGAGCTTGAAGATCGTCAATCTCTTCTGGCTTCACAAATACCCTCAACTCTCTACCTGCCTGCAAGGCCCAAGCTTTTTCAACTCCTTGAAATTTCTGAGCAACTTTTTCTAATTCTTCAATACGCTTAAGATAATTTTCCAGAGTATCTTTTCTGGCGCCTGGCCTTGCTCCTGATATGGCGTCGGCCACAGTGACAATTACAGCTTCCAAAGAAACGGGCTCGTATTCGCCGTGATGAGATTTCATAGCGTCAATAACCTCTTTTTCTACTCCAAACTTTTCTAAAATTTTAATACCAATGTTCACATGCGAACCTTCTACTTGATGGTCAAGGGCCTTACCAATATCGTGCAACAAACCTGCTTTCTTTGCCACTTTGATATCTCCGCCTATTTCGGCAGCGAGAGCCCCTGCCAAATGCGAAACTTCTATGGAGTGCAAGAGGACATTTTGACCGTAGCTTGTCCTAAATTTTAGCCGACCTAAAACCTTTATTAGTCTTGGATCAAGACCTACTACTCCTGTTTCATAGACCGCTTGTTCCCCAGCCTCTTTCATTTGAAGATCCAATTCTTCTTCAGCTTTTTTAACCTCTTCTTCAATTCGAGCTGGTTGGATTCTGCCGTCTAAAATAAGGCGCTGCAAAGCAACTTTAGCAATCTGGCGTCTGACAGGATCATAGCTTGAAATCACTACTACTTCCGGGGTTTCATCAAGCAAAATATCTACGCCGGTCAAGCGCTCTAAAGTTCTTATGTTTCTGCCTTCTTTACCAATAATCCTTCCTTTTATTTCGTCATTTGGCAAAGCAATGGTTGTAGTGGTGATTTCTTGGGTAGTGCTTGTTGCCAAGCGCTGAATGGCTGTAGCCAAAATCTCTTTGGCTCTTTTGTCAAATCTTTCCCAACCTTCAAGTTCCAATTTCCTTATTCTGGTTAAAATTTCTTGGTGATGTTCTTTTTCAATGGTTTCAAAAAGTTCTTTCTTGGCCTGCTCTTTTGAAAGTTGAGCTATTTGTTCTAAACGCCTTTGGATCTCTAACTCTTTTTGGTCCAAATTGGCCTTTATGATCTTTAACTGCTCAGCTCTAGCTTCGAGTTCACGGCTTTTGGCCTCTATCCTAGCGAATTTCTCATCTAAGAGTGTGGATCTTTTTAAGAGTAGTTTTTCTTCCTTAATTAGCTCTTGGCGTTTTTTCTCTTCATAAGCCTTAGTTTTTTCTAACAGTTGTCTAGCCTGAACCTTAGCTTTTTCAATAATTTGGTCAGCTTCTTGTTGGGCATGCTGAATTTTCTGATGCAGTTTTTCCTCTATAGTGCCTATCTTGCGACGAGCAATGGATTGACGAGCATAATAACCTAAAATCGCACCAAGGCAAGTCAAAACCGACCCAAGCATCACCAATTGTGCGCTGGTCATAGAGAAAAATTGTTATAAAGAATAATGGCATTCTAAAAACGTTAATTTTACTAAGTAAAATTTTACGTTTTAGAATTACACTTTCATAATAGCCAAAAATAATTTTTATGTCAAAATCTGATTTATAGCAAAAGTGGTTAACTCAAGATTTCTTTTAATAAGAACAATTTCTCATACCTTGCCATTCTCTTCTTAAATCTTTTGTGGCCCTTTCAAGACCATTTAAGAAAGATGAATTTCAGAAAAGAGATTTGGAACTAAATGGAATGTCAAAAAATGATTCTTCAGGCTCCTAGGATCCGAATATCCCTAACATACTGATTGGGAAGAGATTCAGTGAGTTTAAGAAAGAAAAATTCAAAAATGGCTTTTTTTGTTTTTAATATTCAGTTCTTTTGTCCTTCTTTCGCATATTATAGTCTTAAGTTAAGTCCAAATTAAAAAGAATTCAAAGAGCCTTATTTATGCCATCTATCTTATTCTTTTCTTCCATTATGCCTTAACACCAAAAGAGAAAGTAAATAAATATCAAAGAATTAAAGGCTTTGTCAGTTTTTACAATTTAGGCAAATAATAGGCAAATAAAATGAACTATATAGGATTAAGAGCCAATCTAAAATTAATGGCCAAAATTGAATCAGAAACTAGAACTCTCAGACAAAAACCATTTGGGTTAATTCACGATCGTGAAATAATGCAAAAATTATTAAATTCTTGAATTTTGGATTTTAAAAGTATCTCTATGTTATATGGACTTTATTTATCTATAAAAACATTGACTACCTCATATCTTAATTTATAAAATAGAGCAATGTTTTTTTGAAAAACGCCCCCAAAAAAATAAAACCAAGCCAAAATAAAACAACAAAATCAATAATCAAATAAGAAATTACTTAAAATAAAATAAATCCCTTAAAATTAAGATGGCCCATAAATTCCTAATAACTCTTACTTTATTTCTCCTTCTCTTTCTTGGAGCAGGAGTTTTTTTATGGTGGAACTATTTTAGACCAACACCCCTTGAGGAGTTTGAGTTTGCCAGATTGAGCCCAAAGAGCAATTTCAAAGTTATCCAAGAAGGTGAAAGAAAAGTTGTCATCAATGAGAAAGATGGCTTGAGCTTTAGCGTGCCAGGAGATTGGGTTTTGAAGGAGGATGGAGTAAAGAGTTTTTCTGATTTTATTATTTATAGTCCAAATGCTGAGATTGGAGAAAGAAGTTTTGTTTTAAAAAGGGGGTGTAAGATTTCAAGCGGAGTTTTACATATAAGGACAGATGCGCAAACACTCGAAAAATACTTGATACAACGATTCAACAATTTTAAGATCTTCCAAAATAATTCTTACGAAAGAATAACAATATCTAATTATGAGGGTATTAAACATTACGGAGAAACTCCGCAGTACCAGATGATAATCATAGGTCTCCATATTCCGGCAGGCCCAAAAGTTTTTGAAATTATATTAGATTCTGCTGAGGTAGATAAAGAGATATGCATAGATAAACTTGAGGAAGTTTTTAAGACAATTTCTATTAGACCTAAGTTGTTTTAAAAGAATCTCATTCAAGATATGTGGATTAGAGGTATATTGTTTATCGTATTTTCGTTAATCTTAATTATAGGATGGTCTTCTACGCCCTCTTTCATTTTTGCTCAAACAGTTGAATTTGAAGATTTTGGGAAAATGGAACTCAGCCAACAGCTCCTTTTGCCAGAAAGAGAGACCCAAGACATTCT
>FWWL01003425.1_pt1 | contig 28931 bp, 24 predicted proteins | sample 2228331 | NCBI WGS metagenome assembly FWWL01 (sample SAMEA103939775, study PRJEB20133) | metagenome
GGAATATAAATAAGTTAAATAAGTCTTGGAAAAAATTTATAAAGATCGAATAATTTTAAATTTTTGTTAGTTAAAGATAAAGTAATAGTTGGTGGATGAGGGTTTGGGTTGATAGTAGTATGTTTTCTGTAATTTGACAATTAAATATGCATAGCTTTTCCTCTAAAAAATGTTGTGCAACACTATAAATAACCAATCACACAGAGTGTAGATTATGCATTGCCCAAAATGTTCTCACCCCAACACTCGTGTATACGACTCAAGGCTTACCCAAAACGGCAGAGTTATTAGAAGACGGCGAATTTGTCCCAAATGTAATTATCGTTTTACAACTTTGGAAGAAATTAAAATTCTAGATCTCTATGTAGAAAAACGAAACGGTCAAATAGTGCCTTTTGAAATTGAAAAAATTGAACGAGGTATCAAAAAATCTTTTAACAAAAGGAAAATAGATACTTCCAAAATTGCTAGACTTGTACAAAAAGTAGTAGAGGATATCGTTGCTACCGGAAGAAATCCGATAAAGTCAACCAGAATTGGAAAAATAGTTCTTAAAAATTTACGAGAATTTGATGAAGCGGCTTATATCTGTTATTGGGCTATGTATGGAAGTTTTAACACCGCTGAAGATTTTAACAAATTACTAAAAGAGTTTAGTGACGATAACTTACCAAACTAAAAAGAATTGTGAAAATTTTGTTACTTTGTCTTTTTGATAAAAATACATCGATTTTTCATGTTATGAAACATCTGTTTCCTATCTTTCAAACTCATCCAAATCTGGTCTACTTAGACAATGCTGCCACTACCCACAAACCACAAAGTGTGATTTCGGCTATTGTGGATTTTTATAACAAGTCAAATGCCAATATTGGTCGAAGTGTGTGTTGTTTGGGGGATCAAGCAACCCAAATGTATGAAGAGTCTAGACAAGTGGTGCAAAAGTTTGTGAATGCTAAATTTTCTGAAGAAATTATCTTTACTCGATCAACAACAGAAGGTATCAACCTGTTAGCTAAAATTTTATGTCAAGATTTACACAAAGACGATGAGATTATTCTAACCGAACTAGAACATCACTCTAATTTAATTCCATGGCAACAAATAGCCAAATTAAAACAACTCAAGCTAAAATTTATACCAATTTTGGAGGATGGGAGTTTAGATATAAAAACTTACAAAAACTTATTCACTCCAAAGACTAAAATAGTATCAATCACTCATTTATCAAATGTGCTCGGAAATATAACTCCTGTAAGAGAGATTACTGAAATTGCTCACCAACACTCTTGTGTTGTGATAGTTGACGGAGCTCAAGCAGTTTCTAAAATCGTGGTAAATGTACAAGATCTAGATTGTGATTTTTATGTTTTTAGTGGTCACAAACTGTATGGACCAACGGGTATAGGTATATTATATGGTAAAAAAGCACTACTTGAAAAACTGCCCCAGTACCAAACTGGAGGTAAAACTATCAATGAAGTTAGTTGGCAACAGTCTACCTCTGCAGATTTACCACACAAATACGAAGCGGGAACTCCTCATATTAGCGGAGCAATTGGGTTAGCTGCGGCTATTGAGTTTGTAAAAACACACTGCGATTTGCCAAAAGAGTCGTTGAAAAACGGTCAAATTCTTTTTAATCACGAAAAATATTTAACAGACTTCTTAATTAAGAAAATGCTAGAATTACCAGAAGTAAAAATTTTTGGAGGTTTAGATCAAAAACTAGGTTTGATTAGTTTTACAGTAGATGGTATCCATCCTTTAGATATTGCTACCTTTTTGGCAGGTAAGCAAATTTGCCTAAGGTCGGGACACCACTGTGCGATGCCTTTAGTTAAAAAACTAGGACAAGAGGGTGTTCTGAGAATCTCTTTAGGAATGTACAACACACTTGAAGATTGTGAATTTTTTATAAAACAATTAAAACAGGCAATTAAGTTACTCAAATATGTTTAGTTTTCCAAAATTCTGTTTTCTTGCTGATGAGTATGATCTACTATCAATCTGAAAACTTGTGCAACATACTCTGGCGGAAGATTAGCTTCTTGAGCTTGTTTAATGATAGATTTAAACATTTCTTTCTCTCTTTTAGTGTCCACAACTGGTAATTTGTGTAATTTTTTATAGTGGGCAACTTGTTCAGAAAGTTTGTATCTCTGAGCCAAAAGTTTAATAATTTGACTATTAATTTGGTCAATTTGTGCTCTGATTGCTGACAAATCTAAAGAACCATCGTTTATTTGCATATTTATGTTAGTTTTAACTTCTAAAATACACACAGCTGACTAATCGTTAATTTAACCACAAACCAGAAATTAGTTTATCGGTGAATCTGGTATAATCTATAAACTCTGGAAACCTCTCAGTTTGGTTAAAAACTTTGATAACATAATAATTATCAAAGGTCATAGTAACATAGTAAGTTGGATCATCTTTGCTCTTTGGTGAAAATCTAACTAGATCAAATTGATTAGATACGGTTAAAATTTGGTTGGATTTTAGATAATTTTTACCTAAATACTGCTCAATTACAGAAACAAATTCTTCCAAAGTCATTTTATTGTCGTACTCGGCTGTATGAATTTCTATTCCTGTGGTGAGCTGCATAGCTCCTTTGTTTATCCTTGCCAAAAAACTAGTTGCTGAGACTTTTCTATTTAGGTAATCTGCTTCAATTAAATTGTGTTCTAAAACATACCCATCAGGCGGCTCTTGATCAACCAAAATTGTCCATCCTGAACCAACTATAAAATGCTCTTTTTTAATTTGTTCGTTAATACCCGCTACCTGACTGCCATTATTTAACTTTTCTTCCAAATCTTGGATCTTCATCGTTTGAACAATACTAAAAGAACCAACAGCAATTAAACTAAGCAACAGTACTATCACTAATAAAAATAACCTGACATTAAACTTGGGCTGATGTGTTTGGGATTTATGTTTTGTTTTTAATCTAGACCTTAACTGGTTATATTCCACAGCATCATAATAGTCACTCTCCTCAAAAGATATGGGTCGACTAAAATCAAATTGAGTATTGTTTGTATTTTCTTTTTCCATAGAAATTATCTGTTAAATATCTAAAATTATGATTTAGCTATTTTGTTTTGTCAAACCTAATTTTTTCAAACGCCAAATAGACTTTACCCGACTATTAAAGACTTTACAAACTATATTCTACTACTAACCTAGCTAATTCAAAAAAATTCAAAAATTTGTTTAGTCTGTTGTAATTGATAGTTTGATTTTATATCTAGCAAACTTTCATTACTTAAACTATTTTAGAACAAATTCGCTACAATAAAAAACACCAAAAACTAAAAGAGAAATTTAACTTTGAGTGGTAATTTTTTCTGTTTCCAAATAGATTCAAAGCAACCACTAAAACCCAAACTTTAGGTCTAAAAAACACCTAACACTAGAAACTCCGATTTTTCGTCAATTTCAAAAAACGGAATTATGACCAATTTAAAATGGCATCTGTACATTTAACTGGTCAACATCTATCTCTGGCAGGTCATCTTCCTCTACTGCCCCAGTTTTATTCTTTTTGACACCTTGATCTGACTTTTGATCTACCTCACCTTCGGAATTTTGAGACTTTAGGTGGTCTGTCTCGGATTTGTTAGACAAAATTTCTAACTCCCTAACTAAAATCTCTGTAGCATACCCTTTAGTTCCGTCTGGTTTATCCCAAGATCTATTTTTGAGACTGCCAATAATAGCCACTTTGGTTCCTTTTGGAATATAATTTTCCAAAACTTCGGCTAATTTTTCCCACGCTATGCAATTAAAAAATTGCGTCATTTCCTGACCATCAGCATCCTTGCCTTCATTTACAGCAATAGAAAAACTGGCAACTTTTTTACCAGTCGCGGTAACCCGAATTTCGGGGTCTTTGGTAAGCCTACCAATTAAAAAAACTTTGTTCATAGTATCCAGCACGATTAAATTAAAAACCCTCTTTGTCAAGTTTTTTGATACAACAAACCTTTAGTATAACTCACTTGTTTAAAACAAAAATCTGTAGCTTGAAAGAAACTTTAATTTAGTTTTTAAATATTTTCTATTATCGCTTCACCCATCTCTGTGGTTCCTAAAATTTTGTTTGAATCAGTATTGGCATCTTTTATGTCTCTAGTGCGATAGCCCTTAGCTAGGGTTTTTTTAACCGCTTCTACAACAGTGTTGGCCTCTTCTTTAAGGCCTAGACCAATTTCAAATAACAAAGCCACTGACAAAACTGAAGCAATAGGGTTAGCAACATTTTGTCCGGCAATATCCGGAGCTGATCCATGAATAGGTTCAAACAAACCTACCTTTGATCCAATGCTAGCAGATGCCAAAAGCCCCATAGATCCGGCAATTTGGCTAGCTTCATCGGTTAAAATGTCCCCAAACAAATTTTCGGTTAAAATTACATCATATTTAGATGGTTGAGAAATTAACTTCATTGTCATAGAATCCACCAATTGGTGCTCCAGTTCTACATCAGGATAACTTTGAGCTACCTCATTGACTACTTCTCTCCAAAGTCTAGAGGTCTCTAAAACATTAGCCTTGTCGACAGAAGTGACTTTTTTCTTCCTCTTTTGAGCAGTTTCAAAAGCCATAACCGCAATTCTTCTAACCTCTTCTCGGGTGTATATACAAGTATCAACCGCAGTCTGACCATTATCTCGCCTTTCTCTAGGGGTACCAAAATAAATCCCACCAGTTAATTCTCTAAAAAATAAAATGTCAGATCCTTTTAAAATCTCAGATTTTATTGGGGAAGCCTCTAGTAATTCGTCAAAAACTTGAATTGGTCTTAGATTAGCAAATAAACCAAGCTCTTTTCGTAATCTCAAAATACCCTGCTCTGGTCTTACGGTTGCTTTAGGATTGTTATCATACATTGGATGACCAATAGCTCCAAGCAAAATAGCATCACAGCTTTTAGCTTTGCTCAAAGTCTCGACTGGTAAAGGTTCTCCTGTTAATTCGATAGCTTGATGGCCTAAAAGGGCCTCTTCCAAAGTAAAATCGTGACCAAATTTGTCAGCTACCGCTTGCAAAACTTGCTGACCAACTCTAGTAACTTCTGGACCAATCCCATCTCCATGCAAAATAAGTATTTTTGCTTGCATAATAAAAACTTAACCAATTTAGCCAAATTAAAAAAAACCAGTTTGTCAAAATTTTAGATAAAAAATTTATTGTAATTGTTTCATCGTTTCCAAATTTTGGAATTACAAATTAATTTGAAAAAATAATTGAATTGAATGTGGATTAAGACTAGAATCATCCTCTTAAAAAATCGCTAATTGCCTTTTATCTATTTTATGAATAAATACAAATAGTTAAACTAATGTAATACAAATAATGATAATTCATTGCCGATATTTATCTTCTTCTTACTAACTTTTTAGTAATAACTCGATTTGACGAAAAAAGTATAGAGTAAAATGTTCTTAAGTTTAAGATTTAAACACTATGTCCAAGTCCAAAACTGTATTTATATGCAAAGAATGTAATTACGAAAACCCAAAGTGGCTTGGAAAATGTCCTAACTGTGGGGCTTGGAACAGTTTTGAAGAACGAGTTAAAAGTGACTTAAACAACCCTAACTTTACTAAAAGTATCAACAAAAATCAAAATTTTTTAGTTTCTAGCCTAGAAGATGTATTAGAGCAATCCAAAAACGCTTCCGAAAAAAGGTTTTATCCTTTTGCCTCTAATGCTCTAAACCAGTTTTGGGGTGGAGGTTTGGTGGCTGGGAGTTTAACTTTACTCGCTGGCGAGCCGGGTCTGGGTAAATCAACTTTAGCTTTACAACTACTTCGTTCTTTATTTATTGGAGGGAGAGCTAATCCGCCTAAACTATTTTATATAACCGCTGAGGAATCAGTAATAGAGCTCGCTCGTCGTAGTCAAAGATTGGAAATTCCAAAACAAATTTTGGTAATGCAAAGCAATCAGTTTGAGCAAATGGAAAAAGTGATGCAAGCCCATAAGCCTCAAGTGGTTATAGTAGACTCTATCCAAACCATTTTCTCCAACCAACTTGATTCTAGTCCGGGTAGTGTAAGCCAGGTCTCGTTGCTAGCTAGTCAATTTTTGGCAATTAGCAAGTCGCTAAATATTAGTATAATTATTATAGGTCATGTCACCAAAGAAGGTCAAATTGCTGGACCAAAAACCCTAGAACACCTTGTCGATTCGGTAGTTTTGATCGAATCAACCAAGTCAACAAACTACCGAACACTTAGTTTTTCCAAACATCGCTTTGGTAGTACCGAAGAAATGCTGCTGCTTAAAATGGAACAGTTTGGTTTACAAATTGTAACCGACCCTAGTTTAGCTTTGCTGGAAAACCTAGAAACTGGAATAGGGGTGGTTTATGGAGTGGCTATGGACAAGAATCTACCTCTGGTTGTCGAAATTCAAGCTTTAGTTAGTTCTTATTTTAAAAGCGAAGGAGGTTTTGGTAGGAGGGAGGCTTTAGGATTTAGTACCAGTAAACTTAATACTATACTAGCAGTTATTGAAAAATATCTAGAACTTAATCTTAAAAATTGTGATGTTTATGTACAAATTAGCGGTTTACCAAAAAATGTAAATGATGACAGTTTAGACTTGCCTATAATGCTCTCTGTTTTATCTTCTGTTTACAACAAGTCGGTTGAAGAAGTTTTGAAAATAGATGGAAAGCAAAAACAAAAAAAGAAAATCTTTGCAGGAAGGCTAACCCTTAGTGGCAAGATTAGAAAACCTACAAATCAAGAACAAAGGCAACAAATATCTAAAAATCTTGGTTTCGAATTCAATCAAAATATTAAATTTGGTGATTTGCAACTCTTATTCTAATTTAAAAAACTAAATTAAATTTTGCTATAATCAAAAAATTAAGTTTACAAACAAATAACAATTCATTGTTTCAAAAAATCGCAAATAAAAATTCTGAATTAATAGAAAACAAACAAGAAACAACCTCTAAAAATAGATACCCTCTATCCGAGAAGGATTTAAAAAGATATAAAAAAATAGGAATTTAAAAAATACTCAAAAGAAAGTAATCAAATCGCCACCAAAAATTTCACCGTAAAATACTTTACGGATTTGAGAAATTTGATAATTTAGAAAAGTCAACCAAAGATAACACGAGGTTATCGATATTCCTTAAAAAGGAAGTGATCCATCCACAGCTTCCGCTACGGATGCCTTGTTACGACTTCAACCCAGTCAATAGACTAGCCTTCGACTCCATAAATGGAGTTTTGGGGCTCTTCTAATTTCCAGGCCGTGACGGGCAGTGTGTACAAAACCCGAGAACGTATTCACCGCCGCATGGCTGATCGGCGATTACTAGCGATTCCAGCTTCACGAAGTCGGGTTGCAGACTTCGATCCGTACTGAGGGGAGTTTTGAAGGATTTGCTCCGTCTCGCGACTTGGCAGTCCCGTTGTACTCTACCCATTGTATCATGTGTGCCGCCCTAGACGTAAGGGACACGCTGATCTGACGTCATCCTAACCTTCCTCCCGATTAAACTCGGACAGTCTCCTTAGACATTAAATAACTAAGGATTAGGGTTGCGCTCGTTGCCGGACTTAACCGAACATCTCACGACACGAGCTGACGACGACCGTGCATCACCTGTGCTACACCCTCGAAGGAGTCCTACTTTCGTAGGATTAGCAGTAGCATGTCAAGCCTAGGTGAGGTTCGCCGCTCACTATCGAATTAAGCCACATGATCCACCGCTTGTGCGGGTTCCCGTCAATTCCTTTATGTTTTAGCCTTGCGACCGTACTTTACAGGCGGAGTGTTTAATGCGTTAGCTACGCCTCTGAAGAGGGTTGACTCTCTCCAAAAACAAACACTCATCGTTTAGGGCGTGGACTACGCGGGTATCTAATCCGCTTCGCTCCCCACGCTTTCGTCCTAGCAGTGTCAAGAAATACCTAGTGGCCTGCCTTCGCTTTCGGTGTTCCCCTGCATATCAACCCATTTCACCGGTACTTGCAGAGTTCCAGCCACCTCTTTATTCTTCTAGTTAGATAGTTTCTAAGACATACACGGAGTTAAGCTCCGGTCTTTAATCTTAGACACATCTAACCACCGATCGGAACGCTTTACGCCCAATAATTCCGGATAACGCTTGAGGTCTCTGTATCACCGCTGCTGCTGGCACAGAGTTAGCAACCTCTTTCTAGTAGTCACTTCATTTATTAGATAACTACCACAGCAGTTTACAACCCAAGGGCCTTCATCCTGCACGCGGCATGGCTCCGTCAGGCTTTCGCCCATTGCGGAAAATTCCTTACTGCTGCCACCCGTAGGTGTCTGGGCCGTGTCGCAGTCCCAGCGTGGCTGATCATCCTCTCAGACCAGCTACCCGTCTTCGCCTTGGTAGGCCATTACCCTACCAACTAGCTGATGGGATATAGGCCTTGCTTTAAGCGACTTGCGTCTTTGATCTTACGATCACATAGGATATTACCCAATCTTTCGACTGGCTATGTCCTACTTAAAGGAAGTTCCTATATATTACTCACTCGTTTGCCACTCGCCACCAAGATTAGCAAGCTAATCTTTGTGCTGCCGTTCGACTTGCATGTATAAGGCCTGCCGCCAGCGTTCATCCTGAGCCAGGATCAAACTCTCAATAAAAGAAATTTTTGGCTTTGACTTGATTACTTTCTTTTAAGTATCTTTAAAGAAAGCTGTTAATATCTCTATTTCCTGATGTTAAAACGCTAATTAAAATACTACCACAAAGGTAATACCGGCATAAACCGGATTAAATTAGCAAATTGCTTGTATACAGAAAAAAATAAATCTTGTCAAGATCTAAAATTTAGTATAAGTTTCCTTCTAAGGAAGGATAGACAGTTTCCTAGATCTAGGAAATAATAAGATTTTTGCTAAGCTAAATTAAACTAGCTAAACTTTAAAAATTTTCTAAATCTTAAATTTTTTAACAAAATTACAGCTAAATAACCATTTTAAAAATGGCTAAAATTCAACCTAGACCTTGCAAAATTACTATAGCTGAAGCTATTATTCGACCAACTGGTTTACTTGACCCAGAGATAATAGTTAAACCAGTATCTAACCAAGTGGATGATATTTTAGAACAAGTTCGCAGAAGAGTGGCTAAAAACCAAAGAGTCATCATCACAACTTTAACTAAAAAATTTGCTGAAGAATTGGATGATTATATGAAAAGTATAGGTGTTAAATCTGCTTATATTCACAGCGATATAGACACTCTAGAAAGACTTGATATATTGGCTGATCTAAGACGGGGTAAATATGATGTTTTAATAGGTGTAAACTTGTTAAGAGAAGGGTTGGATTTGCCAGAGGTTAGTCTAGTAGCTATTTTTGATGCTGATAAAGAAGGCTTTTTAAGATCCAAAACTAGTCTTATTCAAATTATCGGTAGAGCTGCTCGCCACACTGAAGGACAAGTAATTATGTATGCCGACACTATAACCGAAAGTATGCGATATGCCATAGAAGAAACTAACCGTCGCAGAAGTTTACAAGCTGCCTATAATCTTCAACACAATATTACTCCAACTAATGCTAGTAGATCGATTACTAACATTGCTGATCAAGTTCGTAAGGAAAAAGAGTTAGAAAAGAATTTTGAAAGTAATGTGGAATATACCCCATTTGGATTTCAATCAAAAGTTAATATGGATATAGACTTTGAGGTGGAAAATCGTTTTGAAAATAAAGCAAATAGAAGAAAGTCAGAAAGAAAAAAAACTACTAAAAATATCCGTAACACTCGTCAAATTTATCAAGATTTTGATATGCAAAAAAATACAAACTTAGAATATCTGAAAAACCAAAACTTAACCACAGATCAGCTCAAAGAAAGGTTACAAATAGCTATAGATGCAATGGATTTTGAAATGGCTGCCGCTGTACGAGATCTTTTACAAGAAAGAGAGCAAAATTAGTGTAACCGAGATTATTATAAATATCATTCCTCATAAAAAATAAAACTACTTCGATTAGTTTTTCGGTTATAAACTCTAATAAATCATACAAATAAAGGAAATCTAAAAAACTTATTTCTATTTACACATATAACTGTTAACCGTAATTTAAACATCACATAGCTTTCGAAATTAATTGTAAAATCTGAACTAAACCAAAGACAACTATATCTGCTACTCCTTACTACTATACCTAAAATAGAAAATAAGTAAAATCTAACAGGTTTAATGCAATGAAATTCATATTCTAAATTTCTAGGAAATTCAAATATGTTTGTATCAAGAATCTAATCTTAAAGCTTATAGTTTATTTTTAATTTAAAACTGTAAATACAGCCCCAAAATTGACTAATATTGAAAATTAGTATATATAGTTTACTATGAGCCAAGCTGGAACTACTTTTGCAGGAGAGGAAAGGGTTGATGAAAATACACTAACAAATTACATAAAACCAAATATATGTTACTTGGGTAAAGTTAATGATAGGGGTAAGGAAAAAGGGTTTGGAATATTGAATGAGGACCGTCTTAGACATGTCTATATTGTGGGGAAAACCGGTATGGGCAAAAGCACCTTGCTGGAAAACATGATTTTACAAGATATTTATAATGGTGAAGGAGTTGCCTTTATTGATCCTCTAGGCGAATCTGCCAAATCAATTATAGATAAAATTCCTGTTCACAGACACAAGGATGTTATTTATTTCAATCCATCGGACACAGAGTACCCTATCGGTTTTAACATGTTGGAAACAAAAAATGACGAGCCTAGATTTCTGATGGTGTCTGGCACCATGTCAATCTTTAAAAAAGTCTGGAAAGATGCTTGGTCATCAAGAATGGAATATATCCTAAACAATACCTTGCTAGCCTTGAGCGAAAGCCCCGGTAACACTCTGTTGGGGGCTTTAAGAATGTTTACTGATCACAAATTTAGAGCCAGAATAGTTAAAAGAGTTCAAGATCCAATGATAAGCACCTTTTGGACAAAAGAATATACTAGCTGGTCAGAAAAATATCGTACAGAAGCAATTGCTCCAATCCAAAATAAAATTGGGCAGTTTTTTGCCTCAGAAATGATTCGCAATATTTTAGGTCAGGCACACAGTACGATATCTTTTTTGGATATAATGGATAATCGTAAAATTTTTATAGCAAATTTGTCTAAAGGTAAAATAGGAGAGGATAACTCGAGACTAATTGGTAGTATGCTGGTAACCAAACTACAACTATCGGCAATGTGTAGAGGTGAAGGCAAAGAACTGGAATCTAAACCTAGTTTTTATTTGTATGTAGATGAATTTCAAAATTTCACTACAGACAGTTTTGCCACAATTTTGTCTGAAGCTAGAAAATATAAAATAGGCTTGACTATGGCTCATCAATACATTGACCAGTTAACCGAAACTGGTAGTGAAAATATTCGAAATGCGGTATTTGGTAATGTTGGTACAATTATCTGCTTTAAAGTTGGAGCTCGTGATGCTGAAGAATTGGAAAGAGAATTTTCACCTACTTATCAAGTATCCGATTTTTTGTACCTAAATCAAGGACAAATCATCATGAAAATGATTATTAATAATCAAAACACCACACCTTTTGAAGCTCGCACTTTTCCCCATATGTTTCAAGATTATGGTGGTAACGCCGCTTCTGTAATCAACCATTCTCGCAAAATATATGGAAGACCGAGTAATCTGGTTAAACAAGCTATTCAGGACTGGCTAGATAACAAAATTCCAATCCCTTTAGTCAAACTAATTGATAATCCAAGTACCCAAGTTACTGCAAGTTTAGACAACCAAGCACCCATTCCAACACCAAAAAAACTTCAAAATCAAGTATATCACCAACAGCCAGATACATCATCTCAACAAAAATTGGCTTTTTTGAGGATGCAAAAAAGGTTTGATAGTAATAAATATTAGTTTTAATTAGAATATGTTCATATTGAAATTATGCTTTTAGCATCGGATATTAAGTTTGAGTTTTCAAAAAACTTTTTCAACTAGATTTTACCAAGTTTTAGCTTAATTCACTATTTACCTAAACTTTTTGACGAAACACGAAATCATCACCGTAAAAGCTTAAAAAATAATAGTTTTATTCATGCTTGTACTGAAAGATAGAAATTGATTTAAACATCACAGATAATCTTGTAACCAGAACAAACAAAAACTCAAGCAAAATTTATCTAAAAAATTCTAACCTATTTTAATTAACAACCCTGAATGGATTTTATAATAATCATTTGTGTAAGTGTTTGTTGATAGTTGTTCGTCTACAAAACTAAGATTTTTGCCTAAACCTACCGAGGGTTCTCTAAGTCCGGGCTGGCCATAAAACCTCATTAGATTGGTCCCTTTGGGGAGCAAAAAACTAAATTCAACCTCAGTCAATTCTTGATAATCACTAATATACACACCTAAAACCTGAGAACCATTGAGGTGGCTATAAACAAAACCCGGAGGGTTGCCTCGATCGTCATAAAGATTGTAACTAGTTATCATAATATGGTCTAACTGAGGATGACTAACCATCCCTTTGTCCCATCTTTTTCTAAACATAATGTCGTGATATGGTTTAGAAAAAGGTACATACACCGCTTGTGGGCTATTGATATTGAGATTAGTTGCTTCTTGAGGGATCTGTAAACCCACAAAATTAATAGACCTAAAAGCAGCAAAACCTCTGGGTAAATCTATAGTCGAAGGTAAGTTTTGTTTAAATTTTATAGTTATCAAAACTCCTTGATTTAGTTCCTTTGCAAAAATATTAAAATCATTGCTAGTTATAGTACCTCTTTTATCAGCTGATATATTAGCCAGCATAAACCCAATTTCGGGTATATTAGAAGTGTTACATAAGGCTTGATTGGCAAGACCAGATTTTTCTAAAAAATTTTGATAGTGACTATGTGGGGACCAAATTTGAATATCTCTGGCTAACAAAGCCCTCAAAAACAAGCTAACCCATTCAAGACTGCTTCTCTGTTCCAAAATGATTGGCAGACGGGCAAGCAAACCTTCTAAAATGTCTTTTATTTTCTTTTTAGGATTAGATTTATCTTCAATCTTCACACCAGTCAAAATTTCAATTTCATCCATAATATTGCTGGAATTAAGCTCTCCTATACCATCTATTTCAAAAGAAAAATCACCCATTACATCAAGCAGTAATTGAGGAGTGATAAAAATCATCAAATCAACTGCAAAACCGTGTTTACTGGTTATAAATCCATCGTATAGGATCTTAGCACTGTCAGCAAAACAAGGTATATAATTGGAGTTTCTGATACCGTGACTATAGGTGTTGTCTAAACCCCAAAACCAACCATAATAAGTAGTAGCTGGATGAGTATACAAGCTTTCAATTATGGAATTATCCGGATGATAGATAGAATTACTTTCGTTTATATTGATCCTACCTTTATGAATGTCTATAGAAATATATGACCCAATAAAACCTCCAGTTGGTCTGGCCTCTCCGATATTTTGGTTGAAAATCAACAATCTTTGAAAACCAAAATGACCGAGCAAACCTAATACAGCTTGTTGATGTTCTAATGCTAAGTCTGCAAGAAATATTAAGTTTTCAAGCAAATTTCTAAAAGCTAAGACTCTGGTACTATTTTTGGCAAGATTGAGGTAAACATCAAACCTCTTCAAAATATCTTTGGTTTCTTTGAGCAAACTGTTTTCTAAAGTTTTTAGAAAAACTTTTAGATCATCTGTAAAAACTTGATGTTCATCTATAGACTTAACCAGACCTTTGGCAGTCAATTTGTATTGCTTTAGTGGTAAAATAGCCTCAAACCACTTACCGGTTAATTGTCTTAATTCATCAAAATCTTTTCTTATTCTTTCCTCCAAACCTACAAAAGAGCTTGTAGGAGCAACCACTTCTAACAGACTTTGCTCTATCAAATCAATTTCTATTTTTAATTTTTCTGGATCATTAGAAAATTCCAGTAAAGTAGTCAAAGATGTTTGTATTTCTGTAATTTTTACTCTGGCTGATGTATAGGTGTAATGTAAATTTGACAAAAAACTGACTAAGATCACGGATAAAACAACAAAGCTTGTGATGCAAGTAAAAAAATAATTTTTAGAGTGATTTTTTATAGCAGACAAACTAAAAGGTAAAGAGGTTTTATTTTTTATCCTCTTTTTGGCTTGCTTGTATTTTAACCTACTAGCCACTAAACCCCTTATTTGTCGATTTGTGGTCACAAGTTTTATTTTTTATCTATGTCTTAAATTTGATAAAGTTTTTACATTATACTTTATAATTTCCCTTTTGTCTACCTTTCCTAAAGGAAGTCAGTCTTAACTAAGTTAAAATAATCACAAGAATGACGCTAAAATAATTTTATAAATTCTAGAAATAGCCCAAAATAAAATTTATCATAAAAATTCGACTCTTACTCTCTTCTGTCATAAAAAATACCTCAAAATCTTTAATCACTAACTGAAAACCCTCCCTAAAACACAAAAAAGATAAACATTGAGCATTTTTAGTTGTTACTAAATAGCATACCTTTTCGATGGGTATGTACAAAAAATTGACAACAGCTAAAATGTAAATTATAATTTTTTTCACGAAAACAAATAGAATCAAGTAATTATGCAAATCCAAAAAAAACATATATTTACAATTGTCTTAGCAGCTGTATTTATTTTACCTGTAGCAGTTTTCCCCAGAGATACTGGTCAAGTTCTTGGTATTAATGAAACAGTCTCAGTTGAAACCAATTCAAATACACTTCAAGACATAGCCAGTGGTGTTAGAGATGTTGTCAATCAAAAAAAAGAAACTAAAACCCTGAGTGGTAAAGCCCTGTGGGATAGTAAACAAAAAGTTCAAGTATCAACTAATAAGTTTGAATCTGGCAGTTTAATAGAGATTAAATACAACGATAAAGTACAAACTTTTTTAGTAGAAGCTCAAAGAAACGACTTGACTGAGGAAACTGTTGTTATTTTAAATACCGAAGCCTTCCTACTGTTAGGTGTAGATCCAGAATTAAAAAGTATAATTGATGTTGAAGTTAATTTAGTTACATGATTTTTAAATTGTAAATTCTTTTGTTTATTGGCAAGTTTAGCCTATAAAAATCTTACAATTATTTTGAATCTAATTTCTAATTTTGTCAAAATTGGGCTTTGTTATAAATTTATCTTTGTTTTAAGCTATGCAAAAGTTCTCAAGCCAGCTGACCGCAAAATCGCTATCATGATAGTAACTAGTGCCTACAGCTTTTATTTTTACTAAATAATGAAGGTTAGAATCCCAGTGGTCCGATAGTAGTAGTGTATTATTGCTGTTCACCTCTTTTTCTAAAATAGAGACTAAATCTGATTTAAACTGTTTTTTTACAAGTTCTGCTAGTCCTTGGGTTACCAAATTTTTATATTTTTCAAAGTATAGTAACTGAGGTAATTTATGCTCTTTTAAGACATAACTTTCAAGACTCTCTATACTTTTGAAGTCAAATAATTGTTGGGCAAAGTTAATTTCTGGTAAAAAAATTTGTGGTTTTAAACCTAAACTATACAAGTAATTTATAGTTTGCGGTAAGGAGGTTTCGCTAGTAAATCTAAACAGGTTAGCTAGCCAAAAAATGGTGTGATTTTTTATTAAGTTGAATATTTGTGTGTTGTTAAAAATACCAATCCAGTTCGAATCAGAACCGGGTGGAATAATTATTTTATCTTGATAATGTAAATTGGATAAATATTCCAAGGCTTTGGGGTTGATAGTTAAACTAGTTTTTCCATAATCAACAATCTCGTGAGACTGCGGTAAAATTGGTTGCTCCCATTCATCAAAAAGATGTTCACCGTTCACTTGTTTACCAAAAACATCAACACCTCTTAAATGAGTCCTATTTTCAGATAAAAATACAAAATCTACCCAACTTGGCACAAGTCCAAGTTCTTGCATAAGGTCGGTAAGGTTGTTGATATGGCCAGCAGTATGATGTAAAAAACTCAACAATACATTACCTAAACAAACTGGTTTAATCCTTTCTGGTTTAAGATATCGTTTATTCTGTTGAAGATGCTCAAAAAATAATTTTAAATATCTTACAAAATCTTGATCGATGGTTATCGGAAGATTAACCAAATGACTAAATTCCAAAAATTTTTGCTGGTGGCTATCCAGATCATCACTGCGAAAATCTAGAAAGCTTTTCCAAATTACTTCAGGTTTCTTAAAATTTAAAGATTGAATAATAAAATGTTTCAAATCTCCATATGACTGAAAAGGGAAATCTGTTTTGCCGTGCAAATCTCCGTTTACAAAACCATCTCTTATCTCGTACAAATCGTTTTGCATACCAATACTCCCCCCAGAGTCCACTCCAGACATCAAAATTACTACAAAATTATCACTTTCAACCAAATTTTCCACCCCCCAGTTTGGTCTATTAAAAAAATACTTACCAAAAATATTTGAACTAGCAGAACCACCAACTCCCAAAAAAATATCTTTTTTCATAAAGCAAGATAATTTTTAACCTAAAGAATCTTTTATAAAAAATTATACCCTCTAAAAGAGAAATTATTTTGTGTTTGTCAAAAATAGATTTGATGTTTATACTATTTTAGTATGTCTCAAATAAATAGTAATTTTCAAACTCTTTCAGAAGAACAACACCACCTGCTTAAAGTAATTGAAGAAGAATACAAAAAAGGAATGTTAATTCTCAATTCTATTGATAAAAGTGTTAGTATTTATGGTGGAGGTAAAATTCCAGTAGGTAGTTACGACTATGAAATGGTTAAAAAAATAGGGGCTTTTTTTGCTAAAAATGGTTGGTATGTAATCACCGGAGGTGGTCCGGGAGCTATGACCGCAGCATTAGAAGGAGCAAAAGAAGTTGGTGGCAAGACAGCTGCTTTCAGGATTAATTTAGGTGACGAACCTCAGATTATTCCTCCAGATTTTGACCTTTTGTGTACTCAATTTAGTACTCGCAAATACCTTTTAAGGCAGTCTGATGTGTTTGTAGTTATTCCCGGTGGTTGGGGAACTTTGGATGAAATGATAGAGCTCTTAAATCTTATTAAGACCGACAAATATCCGCAAAAACATGTATTTTTATACAATAAAAAATTTTGGAAAGGTTTTGTAGACTGGATTGAAGAAACTGTGTATAAAGAGTATGGCTTAGTAACAGAAAAATCTTTATCCAACTACCAATTGGTAGATTCTGTGGAAGAAATAGCCGAAGCTCTAAAAGATTTTAATTAGAAAGTTTTTTAAACCCAAATTATCTCAATCTCTGACTGAAAATAGTCATTTAATTTTGATAAACTTCAAAATCTTTTAAAAAAAGACTCATTAGCAACTGACAGCATTTCCTGATCACCCTTAGAATCTCCATAGCTATAGATATAATACTGACTTAAATCTCCAAAAACTTCTTTTATCCTAGCAACTTTTTCTACACCAAAACAATTTGGAGTATCTAATTTATCTGTAAAAATAGTTTGGGTTTGTATAGTTTTAGTTTGCATTTTGGTAGCAACAACCTTGGTGATTTTGTGAATATCTGCCCACGGTTTTATCCATGTTTCTAATGAAGCTGAGACAATCACAACTTGATGATTTTGAGATTGGTGCCATTTGATTTTGGAGATGGCTTGAGGGTTAGTAATTTTATCGATTTGGTGAGCAAAACTCTGAGCTTTTTGTTCTATGAAATCAACCTTTTGGTTGTTTAAGAAATAGCCTAATAATTTTTCTTTAGCTATATCTTTGTCTACTAAATCTAACTGATATTTCAAAAGTGTGGGTAAAAGTCTAAACACTCCCCAATAGTACCTAGCTAACCCAAAGGAATGAATTAAAAAAAGAGGTAAAGTATCTTTTGTGGTGATAGTGCCATCAAAGTCAAACAAAGCTAGCACCGGCTTTTGCATATTGCAGGTATTTCAATAATTTTTTTAAAAAAACATTTTCACAATTTTAAGAACCCCCTGTTTCCATGGCACACGATGAGAAACACCACTTTGACCACTAAATTTCGACAAATTCTGTAAATACCAGTGATAATTACGAAGTAGAGCTTGTTTGTTGGAATATTTCGGAGCAAAACCTAGCTTTTGTTCAGCTTTTTCTATGGATACAAAAGAATCTTTAGCGGCTGTTTCGTATACCCATTTATACAAAGGAGATAACTTAAAAAATTCTAAAATTCTTAGTATCCAAATAGCTGGAGCGGCTGGTATAGGGATGATTTTTTTACCAAAACCAGCTTCATCTAAAACAGCTTGATAATCATCTTTCATAGTTCCAAATTCTTTAGCTCCAATATTGAATGTGTCGTTAACCAATTTTTCATCTTTGGTTAGGGTTAAGTAAATTGCCTCGCACAAGTCTTCTACATCCAAAAGCTGGTAAAGGTTTTTACCATTACCTAGTATAGGAAAATTCTTACCATCTTTCGCCCAATCATATAATAAAGCAAACACCCCCAGCCTTTCTGGTCCTACAAACGATTTTGGACGAATAATCGGCACACACATTCCTTGATCACGGTATTGCAAACAAAGTTCTTCAGCCAGAATTTTGGCTTTACCGTAAGCTCCTACACCTTCTAATTTGTCGTCCTCTTTGAGGGGGTGATGATCTGGTATGCCATAAACAGCGGTAGAAGAGATATGTACAAACCTTTTCACATTGTGATTTTTGGCTGATTCTAAGACATTTCTAGTGCCATCTACATCGGTCGTCATTATGTCAAATTCGGAATAAAGGGGCAAAGCTGCGGCAGCATGCACAACCCAGTCCACATCTTGCATTGCTTGGTCTACAATTTTTTTATCCCTTATATCTCCTTTAATAAAAGTAATTTGGTCTTTTTCGGGATATTCAAAATCGGCTATATCCAGAACAATTATTGTATGCTCCTGTTTAAGGAGATAGCGAACTAGATTAATACCCAAAAACCCAGAACCACCAGTGATTAATATAGTCATATTTATTACTTAGTTAAAATATTAATTGTTAAAAGATATTAAACGAAGAATCGTGCTAGTCATTTCTTTATACGGTATGATTTCCCCCATAACCCCCAAAGAGCTATAAAAAACTATCAACAACAAAATTGCAACTTGGTGTTTAACTAATATTCGCCAAAAACTTTTAGCCACATTTTCGTGATTAAGGGCAACTACTAAAATACTAACAAAATTTAGAATTACAAACACAGATATCCACCTAAAATAATCTAAAGCAATTATAGATAATAAAAGAGGAGAAAATGTACTAAACATCAACAAAATATATAGATTTTTGGTATTAACTCGTTGAACTAACCATGTTTTGAAAAGCTCTTTCCTTTGTTGCCACATACCAATAACTGACTCTTGTTTACCAGTCTCTGTAGTTTGACTTTTGAACACTTTTTTTTTAGGCCCAATTTCAGTTTTGGGTGATATATTTTTTTGGGTCAAACCGTCGTTAAATGTGGTTTGGGATTTTTGCTCTGCTATTTCTTTTTGAGTTTGAATTTCAGATGAGTTAAAAAAATTTTTCCAAAAAATATAAAAAATATAAAAAGTAGGTGTAAGCAAGACTAAACCAACTAGCAAACTTATAAAAATTTCTGGTCTTCCGATGTGATAAAAATTACCCCGCAGATGTTGAATTGGGGAACTAAAATACTCCATTATTATAGGCACATTATATATATTCGTAGAGTGTCTAGTGTTGAGAACCTCCATCATCTGCTCGTGACTTTGATACCTTACAAAACTGAATTTTTGTAATGCCAAAAAAGTAAACAAAGGAGAAAACAAACTAATTAGTTTTTTTATATCAAAATTTTGATTCAGATGGCTTCGTAAAAGATAGTAAGTAACCAAAAAAGGTGTAAAAAATAACAAAAAATTTTGGTGAATCAAAGTTCCTATTATGCCCAAAAATCCTATAACATAAAACCAAACAGAGTAACTAAATTTATGAATCACAAAAATTGAAATAGCGAATAAAAACCATAAAAACAAATCAAACCTACCAAAATTAGCAAAACTAGTAAAATAAAATAACCCCAAAGGATGAAAAGTCATCAACAAAAAAAGCAACCAGACTCCAAAATCGTTAAATTTATCTTTGAAATAAACCCAAACAAAACTAAAAATTACCACTAAAAGCAAATAGAATAAAGTATAGGTTATAGTGATATTACGGTTAGTTACTTGATCAACAAACCAACTAAAAACAGTCCCTACCAAACCACGACTAATAAAACCATCCTCATATGAAACAACCCAATGAGTTGCGATCCAAGAAGATATAGGACTGCTTTTTTGTATAATCTTAAACACCAATACAAAACCAAGCATTCCAAAGAGTAACACAAACTGCAAGGAATTCTTTTTGTTAGTAGGATCTTGCAGCCATTGTTTAAGTTTTGATAAAGACATAATTTCTATCTAAAAAATACTTAACTACATAACCAATCACAAGCCCAATGAAACCGCCAACATATTTACTCCAACTCGTATTAATTAAAAAATAAAAACCTAGTTCAAATCCCCAAAAAATAGCAGTCGTCCAAACCCCCATAAAAGAATATAACAAAAATTTAGCCGCATCTTCTGCATATGATTTAGTTGTATATTCAAAAATAAAAATTTTATCCAAAATATACTTAGTCACTAAGCCTACCAAAGTGCCAATTGCTAAACCAAAATAAATATACAAAAATCCAGAATAAATCTGAAAAAATAGCCACTGACTAGCTAAATTTAGACTAATGGCGATAACAGCAAAAGCTACATAAAGCGAGATTTTATTCCAATCAAATCGCATAAACAAAACGATTACACACCAGTATATAAAATTATCCAAAAGGTCAATACCCAACCAAGCAAAATAATTTGCATAAAACCGTCTTTAAGCAAAACATCAGTAGGTGAAGGAGCTTTTTGTAAAACTAAAGTAAGATTCAAATACCTAAGTATTCCAAGTATAACCCAAAAAGTGGTTAAATAAAAGTATTCATTACCAATTCTATGTTCTACATCAGGAGAAATTGTATACATTAAATAGGATACTAAAATCACGCCTGACATCATATTCATGGCAGTATCTACAAAATGTAGACTATAATCATCGATTGATTTTCTTATTTTTTGACCAGTATGCTGACTAACTAAAAGATCGTTTCTTCTCTTAGATAAACCCAAAAACAAGGCTAGCAGGAAAGTCATAATAATAATCCACGAAGAGAGCAAAATTCCAGTTGCCCAACTGCCTACGAAAACTCTAATTACAAAACCTAAAGCAATTGAACAAATGTCTACAATTGCAATCTTTCTAAAAAAGAAGTTATAAAATATATTGTTTATTAAATAAAATAAAAGCAAAGCAAAAACACCTAAACCTAATGCACTCAAGCTGGCAAAAAGCCCAGTCAGAATCAAACCAACACCTAAAAATAATGCAAAGGTAATACTTATTTGCCCACTTGCAAGCGGACGGTGTTTTTTTGTTGGATGCAGGCGGTCGCTGTGTTTATCAAAAATATCATTAAACACATACACACCGCTAGCAACCAAAGAAAAAGTCAAAAAAGCTAAAAAACTGTTTTGTAATACTTTTAATTCAAAAAACTCTCCGGCAAAAAAGGCTGGCAAAAAAATAAACAAGTTTTTTACCCAGTGACTTATTCTAGTTAGAATTAGAATATTTTTTAATTTTTGCTACACTAAATAAACCACTTTTTCAGATTTAGACTGTGTTTTTGTTATTTGATTAAATTCTGTGTTATTTACCGAACTTTTTTTAGGAAAAATCATCTTTATAAAGACTAATTTTACTAAAAAGCTTTATATGATTTTCAAAACAGTCTTTGTCAAACCTGTATTTAAACCTTCATACTTAAAAAGGTTTTGGATTATGTTGGGGAATACAGCACAAACTAGGCAAGTTGAAAACGAAAAAGCTTATACTTTAGCGAAACTCTTAACAAAATTCCTTGCATAATCATCTATTGTCCCCGCCCCCATAAAAATTATAATATCTCCATTTTTAACAAATTCTTGCAATTTAAAAGACAATTCTTGGTCTAAATCTACTGTAGACACTTGTTTGTCAACTTGATCAACATGGCTAACTAATTCAGTTTTACTAAGAACTTCAAGATTTGGATTCTCTCTAGTTAAGTAGGTGTCTGTCCAAAACAGATAATCTACTCCGTCGAAACAGTTTTTATAATCTTGTTTTATTTGATATTGCCTCATATTTTGGTGTGGTTGATAAACTACTACAATTTTAGAATTATTTAAGCTATTTTTTAAGCGAAACTCTTGAGCTAGTTGAATAGTGGCAGCTATCTCTGTTGGGTGGTGGGCATAGTCGGTAAATACGAAATTCATTAACTTTTCAAACCGTCTTTGAGTGCCAGGAAAATTAGAGATAGTTGATCTTAAATCGCCCAAATTTGTCCACAAACCAAGTTTCGCAAAACACTGAATAGCTAAATAGGCATTTTGTCGGTTGTGAAGCCCGTTTAAGTTTATTTTGTCTAAGTGGTCTGCTTGAGCTAATTCGTCAAAAATATAAGCGTTCTCAAATATATTTAGTTTTTGCAGATCCTTTTGCCAACCTAGCAACCATACTTTAGTTTTAGATAAAAAAGTATTAAAAGCGTTAAAATAATCTTTTTGACTAAGGTATGTATCCTGATGGTCGTAGTCTAAGCTCGTTAAAACTGTATAATCTGACTCAAAATCCAAAAAATTACGATCAAACTCATCACACTCGTACACAAAATATTGGCTAGACTTTTCGTATTTGGCAGATTTACTAAAAGGCAAGTTAGTACCTACTAGATAGCTAACAGGAATCTGAAATTGTTGAAAAAGCCACACCAGCATGGCCGTAGTAGTGGTTTTGCCATGTGTCCCAACAACACAAATAAGTTGCAGATTGTTTTTTTTGATCAGAAAATTAAGAAATTGACTTCTTTTAGAAATTCTAATCTGTCTTTCTGGATTCTTTTCGTTCCATTCTTTGATAAATTGATATTCTGGGTGAATTTGAGGATTTATTGCTGATGTAAAAATGAACCAATCAATCGGATCTTCCGCTTGAATTTTTCTAATAAATTCTCCGTCTTGGTTAAAACTTATCTGCACATTTCTGCCTTCCAAATCCTTAATAGCTAAACTTTCAGAAACATCGGAACCAGAAACTTTTATGCCGAAATCGCAAGCTAAATTTGCCAAAGGTCCCAGACCGCTACCGCCAATACCACAAATATAAATGTGCATATAATTTATGCCAAATTACAAATATTAAAAATTAAGTCAAATTTTTTGTTGCTTTTCTTGCTTCTTTACGGGTTGTTTATAACAATCTCTCAAACTCAGATTTAAATCAAAAATATAAATACTCCAATAAACTAAACCACCAATTAACTTATTGTATTGAAATAAAATCTTTACCTTTACCAAAAACTCAAATACAAATAACTCCAACAGACACAGTTCCGCTCATTCCTGCTGTTAAAACAACCCACACTAAAAATTTTTTTAAAAACGAAACAGTTACAAAATAATTTAAGAAAAATTATTCTTCATCTTTTTTAATTTTATTTCTAATAAAGGCAGGAATGTCTAATTCGTCTATATCATCATTTTTATCTGGCTGCTGAGTGTTAGAATTTGGCTGTTTGTTATAGGTTTCTTCTTTTCCTCGGTTAAACTTTGGTGGAGTATAAGGCATGCTAGATTGGGAAGCTGGCTTATACCCATCATAATCATCTTTTTCTTTAGTAAAACCAGTTGCAATAACTGTAACTCTTACTTCATCCTGCAAGTTAGGATCAATTGAAGTCCCAAAAATAATTTTGGCATCAGGATCAACGTGTTGATTAATTACTTCTGCCGCCTCGTTAATAGCAAACATTGAGAGGTTTTTCCCACCTTGAACATTGAAAAGAACACCCTTAGCGCCTTCTGTACTCATCTCTAAAAGAGGTGAATCTATAGCCATCATTGCAGCTTGTCTAGCAACACTATCATCACCACCACTAGCCCTACCCATACCCATCAGGGCTGTTCCAGCATTACTCATAATCGCTCGAACATCAGCAAAGTCAACATTGATCTCTCCGGGAAAATTAATTAAATCAGAAATACCTTGGACTGCTTGTCTTAAGACATCATCAGAAATTTTGAAAGCTTCATACACACTTGTTCGTTTGTCGATAATTTGGAGTAACCTCTGATTAGGTACGACAATTACTGCATCAGCATTAGCTTTTAGTCTCTCTATTCCCTCCTCAGCTATTTGCTTTCTTTTAGTACCTTCAAAGTCAAAAGGTTTAGTTACAACTCCAATTGTTAAAATCCCCATTCTCTTGGCTATTTCAGCGACCACAGGGGCAGCTCCAGTGCCAGTACCACCACCCATACCTGCAGTGATAAAAATCATATCTGCGCCAGCCAGAGCGGCTTCAATTTCTGCAGCACTTTCTTCACCAGCTTGTCTACCAACTTCTGCACTCATACCGGCACCAAGACCTCTGGTTACATTTGGACCCAACTGAATCACACCATCCGCATGAATTTGTTTCAGAACTTGCAAATCAGTATTCATTGCCCAAAACTCCACACCCTCCAGACCTACTTCAATCATTCTCTTAACTGAGTTACCTCCACAACCACCGACCCCAATAACCTTAATTTTAGCTGCCAGAGAGACCTTTGTAGAGTTAATACCCATAAAAGTATCCCCTCTACTGTTCAAATAATCGGTTTTAAGTGTTTTTGATGACATATAATGTCTCGCAGTAATTTGGTTTAAATTATAGTTTTAAGGCTAGTCTAATTAAACTATATTTGTCAAGCTTATTCTAAAATTTTATCTCGACCCATTCAGAGAGTAAAAACCAAATTATTTACAATATTATTGTCAAATTGACATTTTGCTATTAAACATTATAATGTTTTTCTGGCAATTTCTATTATTCTAGATAAACTGATTTATTAAAAATTCCAAAATAAAAATTCCAAAAAATATTTTTGCTAATAAATTATAACCAACTTTTTATGATCTCCGTAAACCTTTCCTACCTATACCAAATTAACAAATTTAACAAACAACATTCTGTTTCTAGTGAAGAAATTGAACAATATCACACTCATTTTAATCTTTACTATGATAGGCTAAAATCTAGGCAACAAGGTTTTTTAGATTTGGGCAATCAACCTGAAACACTTAAAATAATTGAAGATTTTGCTAATAGAAATAAAAATAAATTTAGCCATTTTGTAATTTTAGGTATTGGTGGGTCAATGTTGGGGCCAAAAACTATAGTCGAGGCACTAGCTACCGAAACACAAAAAAGTAAAGTAATTTGTTTAGATAACATTGATCCTTATATAATCAATCAAGTGCTAACAAAAATTGATTTAGCCAAAACACTTTTTTTGGTACAAACTAAATCAGGTGGCACTCCAGAAACCATCGCTCAATATGTTTTTTTCAAAAGTAAAGTACAACAACAAGGGCTTGCTTGGCAAAACCATTTTGTTTTTGTTACAGATCCAAAAATTGGATGGCTGAGACAAATTGCTAATGAAGAAAATATAACTACTTTTGAAATACCCGAAAATGTCGGAGGTCGTTTTAGTGTCTTAACCCCAGTAGGATTATTGATTAGTAGTTTAATTGATTTAGATACAGCTAAAATGCTAGATGGAGCAAATCAAGTAGCACAAAACCAACTCCAAGATGCTTTTGATGTTGCTGTTAGTAGTTTTTTATTAAATCAAAGAGGTAAAACTAATTTAGTTATCATGCCATACAATTCTAGACTTAAAACCTTTACTGAATGGTGTATTCAACTTATTTCAGAAAGTACGGGTAAACAATTTGATCTTGACGGACAAGAAGTTTTTGCTGGATTAACGCCAATTCCTGCCTTAGGAGCGACAGATCAACACTCCCAGTTGCAATTATTCAAAGAAGGACCAAACGACAAACAGTTTATTTTTATAGAAACCGTAGATTATTTAGTAACTTTGGATATTCCAAGCGAAGAATTAGAATCAAACAAATCTTTAAACTATTTGGTAAATCAATCTTTTAATAGCCTAATCCAAGCAGAGTTTGAAGGTACTAGGCAAAGCCTAACAGAATCTTTAAGACCAAGTATTACTTTAACAATTGACCGAACCGATGAATCTAGTCTAGGAGCTTTGTTTATGTTTTTTGAGTTATACACAGCTTTTTTGGGAGAAATGCTGAATATCAATACTTTTGATCAACCCGGAGTGGAGAGAAGTAAAGTCTTAACCAAAGAAATTTTAAACAGAAGCAAAAAGTCTTAATCGTAGTGGTTCAATAATTTTCTAAAGAGCTTTTTTCTTTACAAAAATACTTTTTTCTTTACAAAAATACAGAATTTTATTAATTAATATTTATTATTGCAAATAACAAATTTTTACTCTAAAAAAACCAAAATAACTTAATAAAATCTAATCAAATTAAACTTGATATTGCCTCTGATATCGTATTTTAGTCAAAATATCTTAATTGGGGCTTGTGAAAATTCCCTGAATTAACGTTAACGATTGGACATCTCCACCAAATAATGTTTTCCTAACAGCTTCTATTTTTAGAACATCTGCTAATTTAACTGTCTCAAATTCTCCATCTTTACCAAAGATTCCAACTTTTTTTTCCGTAATACTCTGTAAAGAATTTTCAACATTCCTTATAAATTGGTCGCACTCTTGTTTAAGAGTAATAAGAAATTTTAAAATGTCTCCTCTTTTACTCGAAATAAAATCAATAAATTCTTGGCTAAAACCATCTTGTTTCATATTTTCAGTTCCAAAAACTATATCAAAATCTGTCTCCAAAGACTTTGGTACTTTTTGATATTTTCTAGTATCAAAAAACAATGCAACTAAAATATCAACAAATCTAGATAATTCGGCCTCAAAATTTACTAGGGTTGTTAACCCTTCATATTCATCTGGTAATGGTGTTTTCTTTAACCGCTTGTTAATCTCATCTAATATAACCCTTTTAGGATAAGATCTTGGATTCTCGTCAGAGTCTTGCCGACTATGGTGTCGTAAAATTGTTCCTAATAAGTAATCTAAAAGATTAGGGGAAATTTCTGATTCATGTTTTTTTAGTAAATCTATAATTTTTTTAAAACCAACTAGTGGATGGTTCGCCATGCGGTAAAAATTTTTAATCATCAATCTTATTTCTTTTTTATCTTGATCATTAATGCCTGAAAAATTTAAAAGTAAATGCCAAATTGGTCTTATTAGCTTAATTTCTCCGTTTTTCTGACTAACTTGTAAGTAAAATTGCCTGTAAAATTCCCTAAAAATCTGTTGCTCATCTGGCGATTGCAAAAAATTTCGTTGTAACTCTTGTGGCAATTCTTGTGGCAATTCTTGTCCTAATATTTTGGCTAATTGTAATTTGAATTTTTTTAGACATTCTCTCAATAATTGTTCAGTAAATTTATTTGTTAATTCTGGAGTTAATTCCGGTTCGAATTGATGTAACAAAATTTGTTTCCGTAATAACTCTCGTAGGTCTGGGTTATTTTGCAAAGAGGGTAACTTTTCTAACAATTCTTTAAATGTTGGTGGTATAGGAGAAATTCTCTCTTTTGAAGTAGTTATGTCAATATATCTTGCTTTACCCACATCGTGTAGAATCGTGGTTAATATACGAAGAAGCCGATTTGGTCCTATAACTTTATTAGCTGGGTCAAAAGGAAACTTACCATCTGGTTTCAACTCAGCAGAAAATCTATCTAATACAATAGTCGTAAGTAAGAGGTGTTTAACAGTCTCTACATCCAGAGGCTTCAACTCCTGTATAACTTTCCAAAGAGCTCTCACATCAGTCTCTAACCTAGAATCAGGGAGCTCTTCACCTTCTTGATAATACCCATTGTCAAAGTTAACTTTTAAAACAATTTGTCCTTCTTTTCCTTGCCTTAGTTTTCCTGAATCAGTCATATTTTTTACTCATTTTACTAGCTTTTAAACAAAACAGTATGAAACTGTATACATTCTATTTTTATTTTTGACAAAGACAACTAAAACCAAATTAGGTATACTTGTTTTTTGATAAAAATATCATCACTCGAACTATTTTGGAAAGTCTCAAACCAATCAATATTAGCCCCTACCTCTTAATAATTATTAAAATTTAAAATTCTAGAATTAACCATAGTGCACATGTAAAACAAAAACTAAAACTACCAAAAAAACGAATTGTAAATTTTTCACACTTTATTTTATTAAGTTTTAAGTTTGCAAACTAACACTAGACTCATTTTGAGTAAATCTTTTTATTCCAAAAATTAGACCACTATCCATGTAACTAACACATCAAGAAAAAGACTAAATAAATCTGAAAAACTTTAAAATATCTTAAATTGGAGTTATTTTGTCAAACTAGTCTAAATCCGGTTGTAATCATCTTCGTATCTAATAATATCGTCCTCACCAAAATAAGTACCCATTTGAATTTCTATAATTTCCAAAATTTCCTCGCCTTCATTGGATAGCCTATGTTTTGCTTTTAAGGGTATAAAACATTTTTCCCCAACACTTAGTTTAGATTTGTTAATCTTGCCTTGATCATCTTCAATTTCTACAGTAGCTTCACCCTTAACCACAAACCAATGTTCAAGTCTAAATTGGTGACTCTGAAGACTTAGTCTCTGGCCGGGATTTACAACCAACCTTTTGAGTTTGTAAGTAGGTGTATCTTCATAAACATAATACACACCCCAAGGTTTTTCACACACTTCCAAATATTGTCGATGTGCTGACATATACAAACAATTTTATGTATAAAAAAGTCTCTTGAAATATTGTCGATGTGCTGACATATACAAACAATTTTATGTATAAAAAA